>Ga0307515_10000365_pt1 | contig 111243 bp, 101 predicted proteins | sample 17_EM_MG_FD_194513 | JGI IMG/M metagenome (GOLD analysis project Ga0307515, IMG submission 194513) | Populus trichocarpa ectomycorrhiza microbial communities from riparian zone in the Pacific Northwest, United States - 17_EM | ecosystem: Host-associated > Plants > Roots > Unclassified...
AAGGACGGTATGAGATATGTGGGTGGGCAAACAGAGACACAGGGATAACGGAGATGTACTGAGCGATCGCGAGTATACATTGGGGAGACCATGGGGTAGATAGACGTCATCCTATTATCCGAAATACAAACTCTGTTTTTCCCAACTCTTGTTCCGACACATTCTGGATGAGCCTTTATTGATCCACACAGTTTGGGTTGTTACTCGCACACTCTTGCTGAGCCTTCATGGATTGGTGCAGTTGGTGTGGGTACTCTCGGCAGGATAGCATCTCACATTCTTGAGCCTAATTAAAACTATCTCACAAAATCTGTTTGGAAGGCGTGAAAGGTGCCTTAGATTGTTGATGATGGACTCGCTAGCTTTGAGCTGTGTTGGTGCATATCACTGTGATCGAGCGAGTGTGGCGATGCACTTTAAGCATGAGATCAAGTGAAATCAACTATGCTGTTGGGGGACAATATGGTGTAATCCTAGGGATGCATTTGGAGGCCATGATTGAGCAAGTTTGGGGAAGCACTGGGAGACCATGGTCATGCAACCTTTGAGGCTGTGCCTGAGCCAGTTTGTAGATGCACTTGAAGTCCATGATCAATTGAGATTAGAGGACTTGGAGGTGATCGAGCTGGAGGTGGTAGATTGGGAGATAGGCATGACGGCAGCTGAGACTTTATTTATTGGTTACCTCATATTGGTGCGAATGTAGAGAGTTAAGTACAAAGATGTCCACTGAGAGATGGGAGAAAAGAGATGAGGGACTGGATAGGAGTGGAAGACAGTCGATCTTGCAATGATACAGTACGCTGTATATACAGTACTCGGTGTACTCAGTATATGCTATACTTAATGTTAACTCATAATTGTGGCATGGAGAGATAGAGAGGGATGACGTAACTTCATGTTCTTAGGTACTGGTAGAGTTGTGGACAAGGAAGAGAGAGATGAGCGGATATATGGGAAATCATTATGAGAAACTGGGAATTCAGAGAATTTCATGTGAAAGTCAATTTACCATTCCCGATATGGCAGGTATGAGTCCCCATCCACCAGTTAATCCCATCGATACATGGTCTTCTAAACCCAATCTTGCAAGTCATACCTCTGATTACTCATATCCGCTTGTATCCTCCATATCATTACCATCTTGATCCCCCATCCCACTGTGTCATCCACAACTCTACCATCATCAGAGAACACACAGTGAAGTGATCCCTCTCGATCTCTCGATGCCATGGTCATTGGTTAACACTGAGAAAAGCATCCACTGAGTACAGCATACACCAAGTACAGCATACACCAAGTACAGCATACACCAAGTACAGCTTTCACCAAGTACAGCATACAGCGAGCACTACGTACACCGAGTACAGCATACACCGAGTACAGCATACACCGAGTCCAGCATACACCGAGTCTAGCATACACCGAGTCCAGCATACACCGAGTCCAGCATACACCGAGTCCAGCATACACCGAGTACAGCATTCACCGAGTACAGCATTCACCGCGTACAGCATTCACCGAGTACAGCATTCACCGAGTACAGCATTCACCGAGTACAGCATTCACCGAGTACAGCATTCACCGAGTACAGCATACACCAAGTACAGCATACACCTAGTACAGCACACACTGAGTACGGCATACACAGAGGACACCTTACACCATGTACAGTATTCACCCAGTATTGTCTGTCTTCCGATGATTCTCATGATTATGAGTTGACCCCAGAAGTTACCTTCAGGTTGCAGTGTGCCGCCTTACAAGACTGACCCCCACCAGGCATCTCACGATGAGAGCTTAAAGGTAATGTCACCTCATCCCATTCCCATGGTTGCGAGTTGACTAACTGATCAATAGGGTCCCATCAGCATGCAGCACACCTCCAAATGACTGCCTCCGAGTTCTGCATCAATCTCACTCGATCATGGCCTCCAACTCAATTTCGAAAATCCCTTTTGGGATGGCCTCCGAGTGCATCTCCAAGTTTACTCAATTACGGCCTCCCAGTGTATCTCCAAACTTGCTCAATTATGGCCTGCCAAGTGCATCACCAAAGTTGCTCATTCGTGGCCTCCATGTGCATCTCTGAGTTCACTCGATCATGATCTCCAGGTGCTCCTTGCATTGCTCTCAAGGACCACCCGCAGCCAGTCCAGATATACCGTGTGTAGATGTGTAGCTATATAGATGCATAGATACATAGATGCATAGATGAGAATACAAACTGAGTACATGAGTTTTGAAAATCATTGAACAATAAGTAGTAGCTATAATTTCTAGGTGCACCAGGAGTGTTTCCAACACAGGTGTTGTTTTTCCCAGACTGTGCTACGGTGATTTGAGATACTCCCAGCCTTGTCATCACCGCATCCAGGCTGGTCATCGGCAATACCAGGCTTGTCCTCAGTGCTCCATGATGTTCCCAGGTTTGTTATGGGCGCGCCCAGGATTGTTGCTGGCGCTTGGAGGTGCTCCCAGGTGCACCCGAAGGCCACTGCATCAGTCCAGTCAACTCAGGGATGTGACCACCCTGCGATTCTGGTCGGACAACTCCCAAATACTCTTAGAGACAAAGACGCAATTTGCTGATGATTGGTATAACTCACCATACTGCAATTATGTAGATTGTCAGTGGTGATCACAGCAGCACCAGTAGGTATATATAAAAGTTAATTACTGTTGTTCATGCATGAAACCTTCTCTACTCTGCTACTGACTTGCAGCAGATGATGTGCATAAGTATTGTACAGAATATAATATATATAGAGTAGTGTGTGAAGAAAACTGATTTTGGGGCGATTTGGGTATTTTGCCCCTCCCCCATATGTGGTGGGGTGCAATGCGGTTGTGAAATTGACATCCTAACCAGAGTTCACTCACTTTCAAACCAATATCCCTCACTCCATCATTCAACAACAAACCATTGCCCCTTGAAGCAATCATTGAGATTCTTACAAATGTGTACACTAACCAGTCCATCATATGGTCAACACTCACCAGAATCATATTCAACCCTTCATTTGGTGACAGAATGTGTACAATGAAAACCAACTGAAGGCTCACAACCAACAATATGACCCAACATTGACAAACAAAGGGCTAATCCCCAGCAGGATTATACCATCTGCAGGCAGGGATTAAACTGAGCCATCACAGTTTGACCTTCATATATTCAACATCACACAAATGTATCACCGTCCGGACGCCACGTGCTAGCCTACCAGACACCCTGGTTGTCTATGCCTGGGCTGCAAAGTCATTCCAGACACTTGTTGGCCCCCCATGTGCTGAGCAAAGTACTCTCAGATGATGCACAAGCTTTCTCAGATGTCCTGAAAATCACCTGCAGTTATGGTGGCGGATTCAAGATGGTATGATATTTGACTTCAAGGATAGTTATATTTGGGAGCCACTGTGACATCTGTGCAGGACTGCAGGAGACATCGAGAGCAGCTGAGGCTGTCTGCACAGGGCTGCAGCGGCCTTCGAGACGATCTGATGTCACCTCTGTGCAGCTCTGCGGGACACTTTGCACTCTGTGCCATGTTATCAAAGCTGTGGTACTCAGGGTCCCATAACCACAAGCCATGTTGTGTATCATATTTGGCTTTGTTCCAATCACAAGATGTGCTACATCATAGTGTGGCATGTGTAATCTTTCTGAAGCTATCCATAACGATACATATGGTCACACTGAGTATAGATGGGACTCGAATGCTAGCGGAAGAGTGCATGGAGACCACGATTCAGTGAAATTAAAGCTGCACTTGGAAGCTGTGACCGAGCGAGTTTGGAGATGCACTTTGAGGCCATTGTTGTGCAAACTTGGAGGACATAATAGAGTTGGTTTGGATATGCACTTGGAGGCTATGATTGAGCGAATTTGGTGGAGTACTTTGATGTTGTCCATCTGGAGGCAATCAATGTGGAGGGGGTTGATCTGGAGGCAGTTGATCTGAAGGCAGCTGATCTGGAGGCAGTTGATTTGGAGGCAGTTGATCTGGAGGCAGTTGTACTGGAGGCAGTTGATCTGAAGGCAGTCAATTGGGTGGGACAAAGGGAGCTGAGACTCTATTCATTGGGTAGATCATAATTGTCAGAATGTTGAGAGTATAGTACACACAAGGTCTGAGGAAAGATAAGTGATGAGAGACTGGCTGTCAGTGGGAGACAGTCAATCTTGGGTTGATGCTGTACTTGGTGTCAACTAATGATTGTGGCATGGGGAGATAGAGAGGGATGACCCAATTTTGTATCCTCAGGTGATGTGAGAGTTGAGGACTGGAAACAGAGAGATCAGAGGAGATGGGGGAAATCAGCATGAGAAACTGAGACTTCAGAGAATTTTGTGTACAGGTCAATTTACCATTCCCAATATGGCAGGTACATCTTCCGATCCGCCAGGTCAGCACACTGATCCAAGGTATTTTAAACCCAATCAGGAAAGATATAGGCCAGATTTGCCATATTCCCTCGTATCCTCCATATCATTCCCATCTTCGTCCCTCATCTCTCTTTCTTGTCCACAATTCTATCATCAACACAGGATACAAAGTTAAGATATCCCTCACCAGCTTTGCATTCCATGACCATGAGTCGACACTGAGTGCAGCATACACCCAGTACGGCATCCACCAAGTAGAGCATCCACCAAGAATTGACTGTCTTCACCTCATTCTTACGATTACGAGTTGACCCCCGAATGTAATTTCAGCTTCTCGGAAACCTCCCTCCCAATCGACTGCTGCCAGCCTGCTCCATGGGAGCTACAAGGTAAGGTTAACTCATCACATTGTGACCATTGAGAGTTAACTAATTAATGAATTTAGTCTCAACACCTGGCATGACATCAAATCGACCGCCTGCAGATCGACCACCGCCATATAGTCCTTCAATTTTGCTTCTTTGTGGCCTCCTAGTGCATCACAAAACTTGCTTGATCATGGCCTCCAAGTTCGCATCATTATGGCCTCCAAATTCATCCCCAAGCTCACAAGATTACAGCCTCTAAGTTCGCATGATTATGGGTTGCCCTTGAATCTGAAATCTCGTACGATCATGGCCTCCATGTTCATCTCCAACCTCACACTTTAAGGTTTCCCAGTCCATGTCCAAACTCGCTCGATCACGGCCTTCAGATTTGCATGATCAAGGCCTCCATACATAGATCTCCAAACTTTCTTGATCGGCACCTTCAGGTGTTCCTCATATTACTCTCAAGCACCGCCTGCAGCCAGTCTGGACATTACATGTATAGATGCATAGCTATATGGATACATAGATATATAGCTGAGAATACAAACTGAATACATGAGGGTTAAAAATCATCAAACAATAAGTAGTAACTGTGATTTCTTAGGTGCAGCAGCCGCATCCCCAAACAAGATGGTGATATTTCCATACTGCACTACAGCAATTCAAGGTACTCCCAGGTTTCTGGTCTGGAATCCCAGGTGCTCCCAGGCTGGATGCTGGCGCACCAAGGTTTGTGGCTGGCATACCCAGGTGCTCTGCTGGATGTCACCAGACCTCCTAGCTACTTGCAGATGATTCTCCAGTGCTTCCAGGTTCACCTGAAGGCGATTGCATTGGTCCAGTCAACTCTGGGATTTGACGCCACAGGGATTCTTGTCTGACAACTCCCAAACACTCCCAGAATCCCCAGTGACAAAATGCATTTTCCTGATGACCTGAATAGCCAGGGACAAGCTATTGAACCAATGATCAACCTGTAGACAATGTACCAGGTGCATCATGTTCTGCAGATACTCCTGACACAGAAACCATAAATCACCAGAAGCTTGATCTTGTATGGATCCCTACTCTCACAAAGACACAGACTCATGAGGAGTTAGTCGAAGTTCAAAATGTGGGAGGGAAAGTATACAGTAAAGCAACTGAATCATGCCTCAAGTATTGCAAGCACTCAGAACTATGGAATCCATGGCACTCAGTTCAGACCGCATATGACTTTAAACCAGCTCAATCAATCGGCCAGCACATTAACCTGTAGCTGGATCATCATCTGTAGTGTAGACTGGACAACTTCACAATGGAATTATCCCAATCAGCAAATACCCTGTAAAAGCTTCTCCCTGAGGTAGATTTGTGCTCGGCAATGGTAGTTGGATTTAAGATGATTTACATATCCATGAGGATGCATATGCCAGTATGAGGCAGTACAGAGATAGATACGATACAGTTGCAAACATGGACGCCAGTGATAGGGAATATGGACATTTACATACGATTATTGCAAGAGATCTAAGGCTCGTGACTAGCCAACAATACAGAATATCTGTGTCCCGGCCCCTTCTCATATACCACTCTTACATCATCCATCTCATTTGGGGTTGACCCCCTGGGCTGCCAGTATAAGAGAAAAGATGGTACAGGAAACAAACAAAGAAACAATCATCCTCTACATGAAATCATATGAATCCGGAAGTGCCACAACCAATCATGAAATCTCAAAGGTAATGTTTGGCAAATCCCGCACACAGAGAACCTCCACTTCCGGTGGCGAACTGTGAGAATCCATGCCGACTCCAGTCGTTCCAGGCTGAGATACAAAGACGATAAAGAGAAATCAGTGAAACAAGAAATATCTAAAGTGATCCCATCTTCCATACCTCCACTTCTGAACTGAACCCATCCTCTTCCCACTGTCCATTCCAATAGCCCATATAAATTGGGGTAGGTCATCATTGAAATCAACAGTAGGGAAGATAGCATCTGGACATGTCTTGACATCGATGGGAACTTCCACTGGTGGCATTACTTGTAGCCTTTGGTGATCATCAATCAAATACATGTATTCCATGTAGTCTCATTTGGTGACACCTGACATAACTGTCTCTCTAAGATGGTTATAACTTCCAAATACAGGTGCACTTGCACTCTCTGAGCTCTGTGCAGTGCATTGGCATGGTCAATATAGTATATCTTGCTGCCTGTAGTAATCGGTACTTGGAATTTTCTTGTTTTTCACAATGAGCTTGATTGACCCTCCTGTTGGAGTCATCAGTTCCCTCTTGAAGGGCAGCTTCAGCACCATTTTTGTCAACTTCAGAGTCATGGGAGTGGGTCACTCAGTAGACTCCCTTTCATCGGGCTTCAACTTGGTAGTAGAACTTCATCATGTTGACACAGCTATCTTGTCCATTTGAAAACACACTGCTTGGTTGATGTCATCACCATCAGATGTATTGTTGATAGCCATCATGCCTCGGTTGCAGTGAAATCGTATTTAGGGGTTGTAATCGACATTTGACTGATTTGACATACAATTTGGGGCTCAGCTTTTGCTTTGTCAACATAATATCACCTATCAACATCAGTCAACTTTCCATATTGCCGACTAACCGGACTTGCTCCACCTGTTGACAAACAGCCATATGTGATGTCCCAATGTTCCGAATTTCCATCTCATTGCAATGGCTGTGCCTTGTTGTGGCTTGTTCAACCTGTCAACTTACAATCGTCAAGCTGAACTTACATCGCCCGCTGTGCTATATCCATTTGCATTGGTGTATCGTATTGACTTCACTCTGCTAATAGACTTCCATCCACTTCCAGTAGTTTCAACTTAACTGTACTTGGCTTTACCACGATTGTAGTAATTTTCAAACTTCATTTTGTGAGGCTTCTACCTGGAATTGACGTCTTCCGACATGGTTTGATTGTGTAGTCAAATCATCAGTGGTACCTGGTGGTTCATTCCAGCTATTGGAAGTAATTGACATTTCCTTGAACCAATCTTGATCGATCAAATTCAATTGTCCTGGATCAATGCCTGGCAGTATTGTCTAGTGATATGGTTTTCGGTACTGTCTCAGTGGATGGTGTCCTGGTGATTGCGATTTGCATGATAGCTTCAGTGGATACTGAGGCGACTTCTCAGTTGCCATCTCTGTATGTAGCTTCTGTAGAATATCCATTGGCTTCTGGGTGGTTATTTGGTTGGTCTCTGGTAAGATCATGTGGCAATCAGTTCTGGATGTTGTTCAGTGATAGTTCCTTGATCCTTTGGCATTCCATTGGGTAAACATCTCAAACAGTGGCTTTGTCAGGTTGTGCTCCCAGTTATCCTCTTATTTGATCCCCATGTGAAGTCCTTGGGCAGTGATATCAATTGCTGTGCGATCTCGGTGATGTTCCCATGGATCTTTCCTCAACTGTCTCTTGTGATGCCATTTGGCAGAGAATCGATTATCCTGAGTGGTTAATTTCGATGTCCTGCGTGGACAGTTTTGTAGCCATATTTTCACTTCTCCGAGACTTTGTTCAGAAATGCCTCAGTCACTATCATTGCATATATCCAGCATGGATCAGTTTCGCTTGACCTATCTCTCCACTGGATATGTATACTTACCAGGCATTGAATGCTGGATGCACATATTGTTTCCATTCATGGAGTGCACTCGTTGGCTCTCCTCCAGGTGTGCTTGTTGATTCATCTGTAGGTGTGTTCACCATGAGTTGTCTGGGTGCGCTTGCCACTGCTACCTGAGGGATTGGCAAATGCATTTCATGGTCCATCATTCGAGCTCTTCTGGTTCAGTGATTGTTTCGATTAGGGGTTTTTGATTCTTGGATGGTCATCTGCAATATTTTGACAGTCATTCCTCTGCCAACAAGTAACCCAGTATGGCCTTGTATCAGTGTATAGGAATAGTATGTGGTATAGTACTTCGTAGAGCGATGCAGCTGGGACATGGAATATCTTCCAACTAGCATATAGAATGCTTATGGTACCCATATGGATGCTTTCATTTCGGATGTTCATATCATCAATGATTCCAGGCCTCACTTGGATGATCATTTTAACTGGGTAAGGTCAGTGCCACCCCGTCACTCAGTGGCTACAGTATCATACACATGTCTTTGCATTGCAATCTCTCATAATACAGATCACACAAATTCATCACCAAAATGTATTTTTGTCACTGGGAGACTCTTGGAGTGTTTGGGAGTTGTCAGACCAGAATCCTAGGGTGGTGAAATCCCAGAGTTGACTGGACCAATGCTGTGGCATTCACTATCACCTGGGAGGGCTGGCGATAATGCAGCGGGGATATACAAGGTCTGGTGTCAACCATGGGAGCACCTGGGATCACCAGCGACAAGCCTGGGTGCACTGACAAGAAGCCTGAGTGTGCTGCCAACAAGCCTGGTTGCACTGTCGACATTCCTGGGAGCAGCAGGGAATGCAGGCAACAAGCCTGGGAAAATCGACATCTTCTTTCGATACACTACTGGTGCACGTGGAAATCATAGTTACTACTTTTCATTCAACGATTTTTAAAACTCATGCATTCAGTTTCTATCCTGATCAATGTATCTATTTATCTATGTATCTGTATAGCTATCCATCTACACATCACATGTTGGGATTGGTTGCAGGAGGTTCGACAAAGCAATTCGATCTGTGCCTCAAGATGACACTCAAGGGAACTCAGAGATACAGCTGGAGGCAGTGATCTAGTGACTTTGGAGATGCACTTCGACACTGAGCTCGAGTGAACTGAGAGATGCACTCCGTGCCCATGATTTTGGGAGTGTAGAAATGTGCTCTGTGGCCATGCTTGTGCGAACTTGGAGGCCTGGACCATGCCAGTTAGGATATGCACTTGGACCTAATCGATCTGGAGGCAGTCGATGGAAGGCATGCTGGGTGTCAAGACTCTCCTCGTTGGCCAGTACACATGCAACTGTGGTAATGTTTCGACGTGATTTGACTGTTGAGTTCCCATGAAGTGCAGGCTGGTGGCGGTCGATTTGTACTGAGGCATGCCGGGAGCTGAAGCTTCATTGTGGTTTCTACATGTAAATGTGAGAATGAACGAATGACAGACAATTTTGTGTGCATGCTGTACTCATTATGTACCGTACTATCTGCATGCTGTACATGGTGTTAACTCATGATCGTGGCATAGAGGAATAGAGAGGGATGACTTAACTTTGTGTTCTGGGATGATGGTAATGTTCTGGATCAGAAAGAGAGATGGGGGATGAAGATGGGAACAATATGGAGGATACGAGCTGATATGAGAAATCAGAAGTGCTACTTGCCTAATGGGGTTCAGAAGACCACGGATCGGTGACAATTCTTGCCAGATCGGTAGTGGTACCTGACATATCAGGAATATTAAATTAACTCCTACCCAACATTCTCTGAAGTCCCAGTTTCTCATGATCATGTTCCGTATCTCCTCTCATCTCTCCCTCTCTTGTCCTCAACACTACCATCACCTAAGAACTTGAACTTAAGTGTTTGCTCTCCATCTCTCCATGCCACAATCATGAGTTAACACCAAGTACAGCATACACCAATTTCTAGATACAGCAAGTACTGCATGTTCCCAAGATTGATGGTCTGTCGCACCGAGCCACGTGCTCATCTCTCATCTCTCCTCTCTTGTCACACCATCAAGTACTGAACTGTCTTCATTCCTACCATTGCGAGTTAACTGAGTATATGAGTCTCAGCTTCTGTCATGCCTTCCAATCTACCTCATCCAAATTGACCACCTCCAAAGACTCCTCCAATCTTGATACATCATGGCCTCCAAGCGCATCTCCAAACTTACCCAATCACAGACTCCAAATTCCAATGATCATGGCCTTCAGGTCCATCTTTAAGCAAGCTTGATCACCACCTTGAAGTGAATCTCTGAATTCACTCGAGTTCAGTGTCTGTGTGAATCTCTAAACTTGTTTGATCACGGCCTGGAAGTGTATCTCTAAGGTTACTCGATTACAGCCTCTAAGTGTATCTCCAATCTTGCATGACTATGGCCTCCAAGTGCATGTCCAAAATAGCTGTATCACATCCTCCAGGTGTATCTCAAGCTTCACACAATCATGGCCTCCAAGTCCATCCATATGTTCTCCCAATTTGCATATCCAAGTGAACCTCCAATAACTCTCGAATACCGTCTGCTGCCTGATTGGCCATATGTATATATATCTAGAGAGGGATATAGAAAGATAACACAGGGCACATTATAATGTAGCAAATCTTCTGACTGTAACAAAGATAAATATGAGAGACAAAATGACTTGTGCTTATAGAACCCTACGAACCACTGCAGGGAGAATATGGCACCATGTATAAAGTCTCCTGCAGAGCAGTGCAGAGGTCTCAGCTGCCCTTGAAGTCTCCCGCAGACCTGTGCAGAGGTCTCTGCTACTTCAACATTTGACTATTCTATAAGTCAAATATTGTAGCATCCTGAATGCACCTCCATGACTGCAGCTGCTTTCTGCAACACTTGAAAATCCTCTTGCAGAGTCTGTAAGTGTTGTGCTGAGCTCCAGGGGGGCCTGGGAGCAACTGGAATGGCTTAGAAGTGCTGGTATGATCGACCGGAGTGTCTGGGAGGTTTGCATGTGGCTTTCTGTCGAATGTACATTTTGCTGATATCGTGGCAGATGAATTGTATCATGACAAGGCATGTAGCTCAGTAGTAGCAACTATGGTATGTAAATTGCTGACTGAAGAGGTTGTTGTGGGGTTACCGATGTCAAGTGTGTGGGAGTATGCCATTGATGAATGCATGAAAATGGCACAGAATGACAATCCAGGCAGTATGAGTGAAGAATGACAGTGGCATCCATTGCAGAGAGTGAAATCAGTTTCCCACCGCCAGTTTGTAATCCAGATAACCCCACCTCTCGGGCATCGAGGACTTACTTCAGCCATCGAACCGATTCTAGTGGTCACAATACCCACAGTAGCAGATTAATATACCATTTTCATCCACAAGATGTTTTATGGGACCCATTTTACACTTGTGAACAGTTAGGATGCAGAACATGCCAATCTCACCCATTAGGATCTGAATGCCACTATTGACAAGCCAGACAACCGATGGAATATGCACCTTGTTACATATAGTGCCTAAATATCTAGAGCGAAAGATTGTAATAATGATAAAACTTTCAAAATATTAACAGAGTTTTCGAATCTTTGATGAGTTTCATCAGTACAAGATGAAACAAAGTGCGTGCTGGGGAATCTCGAAAAAGGCAAGAACATCATTCAAGTTGCAAGTTACAGCAATGCCGGAGTTGCATTGATACATTGATTAGTCTTGCCAGTCGATAGGACAGTTGTCAGATGCCCAAGAGTATCTTGACGCTGAAACTTTAATTGAAAATCATTATTTAGACGTATAGTACTCCGGAATGAGGATATTAATGTATGCCATACAGACCGAACACAACGATGTTCACCAGGATGTGGTTCACCATATAATACATTTTCGAAATCCTTGAATGCTCAGAATGTGATCAGAATTGAAAGAGGTGAATGTAATACAATTGGTTTGAATTGTTAAAGAAAATGCTTACCTCATTAATATCAAAAGGACTGAGAAGTGCAACCAAAATTGATAACATTTGTCGCACTATACACACCACATGGGGCTTCAGGGATATGTAGTGTTTATAGATGGGATTAAGGATGTTTCTCATTAGGTTTGCCTAACACCAAGGTTCACAATGATGACAGGCCACTAAGTTCTTGGGTGGATTCTCTGAGTTTCTGATTCATGAGAGAGACATTTCTGCCAATGCTAATCAATGAACGAGTGGAGTATCCTGACCCTGACAAAGACAAAGCATTAAGTGAGGAGATCCTGCTGATACCTGCATCAGTGATAAACATTTCCGTCCAGGCAGAACAGCTGCGTCAGAGTGGACGCGTTCCATCAGAGCAGTAAGAGACACCCCAATGGCTAATTAGTGAGCGCCCGGTGTCAATACCACGCGTCGCGTGGCATATCACCCTCTGATCGCTGTTACACTGTGTCTTCTCACTCTGTCGGTCTCCAATTTTGAATGAACCAACTGGGATTGGGGCCAACTGTGACCATACATCGGAATGCGTTCATCAGGTATGCCCTTGCATCAGGATTGCAATGCGATGGATGCCAGTGCGAAACACTCTGCTCGCATTCCTTCTACCTGCGCGCCACATGCAATTGTCTCTTTACTATTTATACACATCATTCCACATCACCAGATCTATGTGGCTATTGACAATCCATCGCTTGTTCCATCCGTCTCGTGTCCTAGTACTAGTAGCTATCTCTGGCATTAGGTGCGCGCAGCCGACGATGTTTCCCAGGCTGAAAAAATGCAAAGCTACAGCTGTGGGTGCTGTTCTCACTTGTACACACTCCGAGACGGGATCCAGGTTACCAAAGTCTTCAGGTATTGCGGTGAGCGTGAGGGCTCACCAGTACTCAACGAAAGCTCCATCCTCGTTTAGGAGCTTGATTTTGAATAGTTGTTGCAGTTGCCACGGTAGACACCCATACAGTGGGGCATAACACCTCCCCGGGTGTTGGTTTACCCACATCCAGTCGTTCTGTCAATCTCCTCCGCCGCAGCACTGGCTTCTTGAGCCTCGACACATCTGAAATATGTGTTCACCTTCGAAACCCTCAGCTTGAAACTTAATAGCATGGTAAATCCATTGCTCGATTGCATGCAGTGGGTCATCCGATACATACGTCTTGTTCACACAATTAAGCTTGATATAATCCTGGGTGCCACTGTATAATGCCACACGGTCTGTTGGGTCTTACTTATCGTCGACTAATGCTCCGAAGCCTTTGATCATAGCGTCAGAATACTGTCCATCACAGTGGGTGTGGGGTCTCATGAATTCGGGCTTCACATATGACTGGGAGCTCTGGGGGGCAGCCAGATCGGCACCTGAAGCGAGGACTTTGAAGGCGGCAGCGCTGTTCTCCCGACTCTGAGCGAGGGTTTGGAGATTGAGCTCTCTGATTTCGAAGCAGAAAATACGACGCTGACAGGTGATTACTTGTGCCCGGTGGTTGAGATTGTGATTGGAGGCATTTCAACCATCAGTGAGGTTCGTTTTATGTGCTTATTCATGGCTCTCAGCGGTATTCTGCTGGAAGGCTCCATATTGGGGAATCTGTTCGACCCAATGAGACATCAACTGGATCTTCGGAAAGATCAAGTCGGCACCTAACTCCTTGGAAACATCTCTCCCGTGGCTGATATCATGCTGCCATGCATTGAATTCGCGTTGCATCTTGGATGGCGTCCAAGTTTCAGCATATGTTTCCTCGTCTACCTTTCACTTCTTCACGGGTTCCATTTGATAGGCATTGCCTTTGGCCTTCGCATTTCTGCCCGCTTGGCCGAGTAAGAAAACGTCTTTGAAGGTGTGAGAATGACACAAGGTGTCCATCATGCTGCTCAATATTGCATCTTGGTGAGATTTATATTGAGCATACATATCGAATTCTAACAAAGCCCGGGTGCAATCAATTGTGCGATTGCATATGGGACGCTGAGCGGATCTTCCGCCTCGTAGAGACTGGGTTCCAACTCCAAACAGCTACCGGCTCATTTCCTTCATCTCCTTCCGATTCCATTGAGAAACTTCCTCATATGAGTAGTTTTTTGGTGTGAGGTCGTGGTAAGCAGGCACGGATAAGCAGAGTGTATTGTACTTGTCGAGCTGTTCGTGTGTCTTCATCAACTGGAATATGCACTTCTGGAGTTGCTCAAGCATGCCAATCTGCATTGTAGGGAGGAGGTCGGGCTTCGGGAGGTCACTCACGATACAGGGAACATGTCAAAACAAATTGAATCCTCGCTGGACATGGCGTGACAACAGTTCAGCATCGGCTGCCTTGGTGTTGGCATTGCTGAGCGTTCTATATAGGTTGTGATCCCACCTGGGGTCTCGCTTGTCAGGAGGGACATAATCTCCAAGTTTTTTTGGTGGACACTGACACCAACAACAGACATGCCACTCGAGATGATGTACGTCGCTATACTCTGGGCAATCTGCAAGCCATGGTGCTACAACTGGTTTGCAACACCTGAAGTTGCCATCTGCACAGAGAACTTTGTGATACCCGCTCTCGGCGATGGGATTATAATTAGCGGTGAGAGGCTGCAGTTCCCACCGCAGAACTTCATTCAGCACTTGTCGGTTTGTATGCCGCTGCTCATCCAGACATTTTTGAAGAATATGGCGGTTCTTGATTGGAATCGGCAGGAGAGCGACGATTGCGAAGCTTTATGTAGCAGGCATCTGGCGGATCTTCGAAGATTGATTGCCAATTGTCATATATACAGACCACTCTTCCTTGTTGCTAGGAAAAATCGAAAGATGAGTTCCGTCGGATATGAAGATTAAGGAAACCAGTATATCCCCCACTCCGAGCGTTTACTTAACGTCGATTAGCATGTTATTGTCCTCGAGTTTCTCTCCTTGCCTGTGCGTCCCACCATCAATCTGCGGTGTGCATTTCGTTATACAGACATTTCCGCGGCGTATCCATGTCAAAGCAACGCTGAGGGGCGTAAATGAGCTGCTCAGCATAGGCTGGCTGCCCCATCAACCGTTCTCATGCTTTTGATGATGTCTCAACTACAGTATTGTATAGGACATTGGTCATTGTTATTTCATCTCATGTCCTCAAGAGTGTGTATTTCCATTTCCCCGATTGCCTGATCATCTGGCATGCTAGACACGAGCTTCTTCACACCATCCCAATTTTTGACACTTCATCAGCAAAATATAAATTGGTCCGGAAGCAATACGCAATTCTCCCAGACACTCCGGGTGATCTCACCAGTGCTTCTAGGTACTTCAAGATGCTCCCAGCCCCCCCCTGGAGCTAAGCAATGTGCTCTCAGACTCTGCAAGAGCACTCTCAGGTGCTTCTGAAAGCACCTGCAGTTATAGAGGAGTATTCAGGATGCTACGAAATTTGACTTATAGAATAGTCAAATTTTGGAGCTCCTGAGACCTCTGCTCAGATCGGCAGGGGCCTTCGAGAGCGGCTGAGACCCCTGCGCAGCTCTGCGGGAGACTTCGAGAGCAGCCGATACTGCTCCACAGCACTGCGGGAGACTTGGTGCCATATTCTATCAGCCGTGGTTCTCACATAACCACAAGGAACTTCGTCTTTGTTACAGTCACAAGATTTGCTTCATCAAACTATGGCATGCATTATTGAAATCTCTCTATATATGAACATATGGTCAATCTGGCCGCAGATGGTAGTCGAGCATCATCGGAGAAGCACCTGCACACGCCCATTGAGAGAACTTGGATACGCACCACATGGAGACCATTGTCAAGAAACGATGGAGCTAGAAGGCAGAGAGCCCACCATCAACACTCCGCCGCACCACTCGCGACATCCAAACAAAATTCATGAGACAGGGCGTTTCTGGTTCGAGGAGTGTAGGAATTTGGTGAGCAGATACGGTACTTGCCAGCTTTGATGATCCACGCGATTGCGTGGAGCCATGAAATCTCGGACAGAGCGAGTGAGTGGTGTTAGCAATGGTTCCAACCCGCTAGTACAGTTCGGGGTTAGGGTTGGAACCGAAACTGAACCGTGGCAATGGGTCTTACCACACAAAAACCCGGAATGTTGCAATTGGGCCGGTTTTACCACCACAAACCCGGCATTTCAACCTCACAACTGTCGCTCCAATTAAGTATCTGAGTTCTGATTGTATCGTGACACGATCAATACATAGATTGTGTAGAATAGGCCGCTCATTCACCTCCGATGATCAGATTTGCGATCTGACCAATATTCATTTGGTCGCAATCAGAAACCCGCCAATTTCGCCTAAAATTGGGCGTTTTTTCAAACCCACTCAACGACTATTGGTTGGATCGCCAATCTGAACGTGGGAGGTGAAACAGTGGTTAATTCTGTACAATCTACGTATTGATCATGTCATGATACAATCACAACTCATATTCTTAATTGGAGCCAAGGTTGCAGGAACCGTAATAAAGAACCGCGGTCCGGGTACAACCCGGCCAAACAACCGCTGGTTTATGTCCGGTCCGGGGAACAACCCCACCAAGAAACGGCAGGTCAGGTATTTGGCCGGGACTGGAACCGAACCGAACCAAACGGCGAGTCAAAACCCGGACCACTTGCGTGTTACCCGGACCCATTGCTATCACTACGAGTGAGATCAAAAGTTGGGACAGATAGAGTTTGTATTTTCATTGTATGATAAGATGAGATGGAAATGAGATGATATCTATCTACTCCGGGGTCTGCTGAATATATACTCCCCATCACTCTGTCCACCTCCGTTACCCCTGTATCTCCATACACCCGGCATCGCTCCTTGAAGATGTACTTGGAGGCTGTGATCGAGTGAGTGTGGAGATTCACTTGGAGGCCGTGATCGTGGGAACTTCGAGGCAATAATCGTGCCAGTTTGGTGATACACATGGAGGCTGTGATCGAGCGAGTTTGGAGATGCACCTGGAGGTTGTGATTGAGCGAGTATAGAGATACACTTGGAGGGTGTGATCGAGCGAGGGTGGAAATGCACTTGGAGGCCATGATCAAGGGAGATTGGAGAAGTACTTGCGGGCGGTCAATCTGGAGGCGGTATAGTTCGGTAGGGAGGCGAGACGGGAGCTGTGACTCTATTCATTGGTTGACTCGGAATTGTAGGAATGTAGTGAATTGAGTACAACATGGTCTGCCGAGTGATGAGAGACTGGCTGGGAGCGGGAGACAGTCGATCTTGGGATGATGCAGTATGCGGTTCATGGAGTACTCAGTGTATGCTGTATTCGGTGTATGCTGTACTGGGTGTATGCTTGTACTCGGTGTATGCTTGTACTCGGTGTATGCTTGTACATGGTGTATACTGTACTCGGGGTTAACTCTTGATCATCACATTGAGAGATAGCGAGGGATGACTTAACTTGATGTTCTTAGGTGATGGTAGAGTCGAGGACAAGAAAGAGAGAGATCAGAGCAGATGGAGGATATCATCATGAGAAATTGGGACGTAAGAGAATTTCGTGTGTGAGTCAATTTACCATCCCGGATGCGGCAGGTACGAGTCCCGATCTGGCGTGTAATAACACCGACACGAGGTCTTCCCAACCCAATCACGCAAGTCATACCCCTGATTTCTCATATGCGCTCGTATCCTCCACATCATTCTCATCTTGATCCCCCATCTCTCTCTTTCTCGTCCACAACTCAACTATCATCGCAGAACACAAAGTCAAGTCATCCCTCTCTATCTCACCACGCCATGATCATGAGTTTACACCGAGTACAGCATACACCGAGTACACCGAGTACAGCATACACTGAGAGTACAGCATACACCGAGTACAGCATCCACCCAAGATTGTTTGTCTTCCCTCCATTCTCATGAGTAGGAGTTGACCACTGAATGTAGTTTCAGCTTCCAGGGTACCTCTCTACACAATGGAACGCCATCCGTCAGCTATCCATGAGAGCTCAAAGGTAAAGTCACATTGTCACATACCGACAGTTAGGAGTCAACTAACTGACGAATAGAGTCTCAGCACCTGGCGCGCCTTCCATCGACCGCCTCCAAGAACATGTCCAATCTCGCTCAATCACTGCCTCCAAGTGTATCTCCAAACTTGCTCGATCACGGCCTGCAAGTGAATCCCCAAACTTGCTCGATTACGGCATCCAGGTTCGCACGATCATGGCCCCCAAGTGCATCTCTAAACCCGCTCGATTACGGCCTCCAAGTGGATCTCCAAAATCGCTCGATTGCGGCCTCCAAGGGCATCTCCAAACTCACATGATCACGGCCTCCAGGTGCAGCTCCAAACTCTCACGATTACGGCCTCCAGGTGCATCACCAACCTCACTCGATCACGATCTTGGAGTGCATCTCTTAGTTCAATCAATCTGGACTCACAAGTGTATCTCCAAATCTGCTCCATTACCGCCTCCAAGTGCATCTCCAAACTCGCTCGATTACGGTCTCCAAGTGCATCTCCAAACTCGCACAATCATGGCCTCCAGGTGCATCTCCAAACTCACTTGATTACGGCCTCCTAGTGCATCTCCAAACTCGCTCGATCACAATCTCGGAGTGCATCTCTAAGTTCACTCAATCAGGGCCTCCAAGTGTATCTCCAGATACACACAATTACCGCCTCCAAGTGCATCTCCACACTCGCTCACTCACGGCCTCGAAGTGTATCTCTGAGTTCACTCGATCGTTATTTTCAGGCGCACCTCGAAATGCTCTCAAACACCGCCTGCAGCCAGTCCAGATATACTGTGTGTGATGGGTGCTATATAGATACATGAATACATTGATACATTGATACATAGATGATAATACAAACTGAATACATGAGTTTCAACAATCGTTGAACGATAAGTAGTAGCTATGAATTCCAGGCACACCAGCAGCGTTCCCAAAAATGTTGTTTTTCTCAGACTGCGCTACTGTGATTCGAGGTGCTCCCAGACTTGTCGTCGGCGCTGCCAGACATCTCGTCGGCGCTCCCAGACTTGACGCAGCTGCTCCCAGACTTGTTGCGGGCGCTCCCAGACTTGTCGCCGGCGCTCCCAGACTTGTAACCGTCGCTCCCAGGTGTTCCCAGGTGCACCGAAAGTTCTCTCCGGCGCTCCAAGGTGTTCCCAAACTTATCACAATCACTCCCATGGTACTCCTGTACCAGTCATCCGAGATCTCAGGGACTCCAAAGGCCGGCCAGAATGCCCTCGTATGGTCTGATACTCTCTTGAAATTGACACATCTAAGTTTACACTCCACATCCTCTCAGACACTCCTGGAGACTTTCAGCGTCTAAAATATATTTTGCTGATGTTGGGACATGCAGAGCGGCGTGTTCTTCATTCAGCACATTGTCATAGTACATCTTCATGCCCTTCTTCTTGATCCCACACTGCATACATTTGTACTGTGCACGGGTCACAAATGGGTAGTAGGTATTGTTTTGTAGGTTCGTCTCAAGGCAACCATGAGCATCGCATTTCCATCACTCAGCAAGGAATCACTCAGCAGAGTGCCGGCACCGGGGTATGTTTCTTTCCACGGTGGAGGAGGTGGCGGTGGTTGAGACTCCGAGTCTGAGATGTATTCAACGTGTTCGAGGTAGTGAACACTGTCCAAGTCCTCGACTGAATCATTGGTAGGGTTGATTTCACGACGTTGGGTGGGTTCAACGCGTCGGGGTGCACTACAAATAGTCAGATTCTTCTGGTATGCAATTTGAAGGTGTTGAGGATTGTGTGATTTGATACGTTTAAGTCGCCAGCTGTCTGGGGTGAACTTCTGTCGGCATGCAAATTCAGGACAACAGAATGGGGTCTTCTCTGGTACTGTTGACGACACGCGAGGAGTGGAGTATACACTGGTGAAAAGGACAAACATTGGTGCTGGGCCTGAGCAGCCTGGTGTGGGTTTAAGCTCATGATACTTTCAGCTAACTTGAGAGATATATTGAGCCTCAACACCATCACTAGGAGGTACCTTACATGCCAGGAGTTGCAAATACACTGCATACACAATGTCCCCTATTACTATGAACAAAGTATAGCCAATACAAAACCCATACATGAAATAAACCCTGAGCAATCCAAAAACCTCGCGATGCATGTAATAATCAATGCCTGAGATACATCAATCCAAACAAAGGAAACCAACAAGACAAAAACCCGACCCTAACCCAAACGCAACAACCATCGCCTCCTCTGCAATTCAAGGACTGGTTCACTGCTCATCTACCGAGCCATCTGGGTGCGCCACAGGGAGTGGGACATCGGGGTGAGGGACAGCAGGGAGACTGTCACCACCTGCCGATTCACCAAGCAGGTGCTGATCCACATCCACATCTGAGGTTATTCCGGCTGCCTCAGCTTCTCACAGAAAATGCACCGCCTGGTGTGGTTTTGACCACGTCACATGCCCCAGACACTCTAGCCCACCGAGGGGATGAGTCTCTGGGAGTTCGTGGTCATTGGCGAGGCTCCTGGCTTTGTGGCCGTGGGGTAGGCGCTGGAGGTTGTCACCGTGAGGTATGCTCGCGCATCTCCTGGACTAGCTCAGGTAGCACGATTGGCTTATCATCTACAATGGTATCTACATGATCAGCGGATGTATCTACCATCTCTCCGTGGCCAATCGTTCGAGGTTCTTTATTATCATCCTCATCCTCATCTTCCTTGTCATCCTTATCCTCCTCATCATCCTCATCCTCCTCCTTTTCATCTTCCCCCTCTGCATCTTCCTCCTCTTCATCTTCCTCCTCATCATCACCGTCCCTTTCAATATCCCCATCGCCATCAAAATAAACCCCGGATGGTGCATCCACATCATCCTCCATGCACATATCCACATCAGAATCAGGTTCCGAGTCATATTCGCCATCCGACTCCTCGGTAGAGTCAGTATCATCATCTGAGGAAATCGACATGGCGGCAGCCGATGCTTTGCGCTGTAAATATTCCTGCGCTAGTTGGCCCTCCATGTCCGAGTCTTCCTGATACATTGTCTTCTGCAACTGCATAGCAACAGCACGAGAGATATCATCTCACCCTGGGGTTTCTTCAAGAATACCTTTCCCCTTGCGGTTTCCCTTCCCCTTCCTCTTCCCTTCTGCCGTTGCCTTCCCCTTCCCCTTCCCCTTCCCTGTACCCTTCCCATTCCCCTTCACATCCTTTGTTCCTTTCCCTTTCCAGGTCCCTATCTCACCCCGCTGCATCTGCTCCTCACCCTCGCCGTGGTCATTGCCATTGCCATCACCATGACGGCTACTTCAATTGCTCGGCGCTCCGGGATCCAACCTGGTCTCATCATCATCATCCTGGTCGATTATCTCATTCCAATTCAGCAGTCTAAATGCCAGGAAGTCGCTTGACTTGTACTGCCGGCAGCTTCGCGGCTCAATCTTTGCCCTGAGATCATCGCGACTGTACCAAAAGAACAGCTCGCGGGTACGTCTCACCTTCCCCGAGATGGTTCTCACCGGATTGGAGCGATCACCTTGATCCCTGAAAGCGCCGGGGTTGTCCCACCTCCAATTTTTCATTTCGTGCCGGGCGTTGTCAAACATTGGCCCCATGGGAGAGCAGAACACAGCCCACCACTCCCGAGAAGGCGAACACCTGCTCCTACAGTGCGGCCACATTCGCTGGAAGTGTGAAAAGTGGCGAGTTGTGACTGGATCAGGAATGACTTTATCATAAATGAGCTCCCATGCCCTCCCATCCATGACGCTGCAAACATTGTAGATCCGTCAGAGTCCACAGATGTGTTCCGAGAAGAATCCCTGTATACAATCCCGATCCAACGACAGGCGTCGATTCAAACCTGATGTTGCCATTTTTGCCCCAGCTGTTGCGTTCCCTTTTCATTTGCCGCTGCCCTTTGGTGCCATTGCTGTGAGTTAAAACTGAATCCACATTTGAGGCATTAGTAGCATTATGATACAGTTACATGAAGCGGAACGAAGCCCAGAGGGAATGTACAAAGTTGTGTAGGTTATCGGGTGTGTGTTGGAATGGGAGGCGTTGGTTTGTGCAAGTCACATGATGTCGGGACAGTTCAGGATGCTGGTGGTGTGTTGAATATGGATGGAAAATAGAATGGAGGTGTAGGCAGGAAGAAGGGATATATATACTTGAGTTCCTGCGATTTGTTGGTTCAACTTGTATTGTTGGTTAACCAACACAAAACGGCCCAGCCTTCATCTTACACAACCACCAGGCACCTGGTGAATAAGAAGCCTCAAGACGAGATTTAGTACTCGCGGAGAGGAAAGTTCACGATGCCAACCGTTGCTTTTGCAGCAGACACCATGTTTACCACTCAGACCACGTGCATCTCAGAGCAACCTGAGTAGTTCTCAGGTTGTCCCAACTGTGCAAGGATCCAACAAGGCTACCAACACGCCTAGCAGTGGAAAAGCACAGGCAACTGATGTCATAGGATAGATAATACATCATTGTTCGCTTTGGAATGCTTTTAGCTCGGCCAAGAGTTGATTTCTACTGGGAAGCTGAAGATATACAGGATCGATGGTTAGAAGTATTGTGCCAAGAACGAATACAATACTATGATAACCGCACCAACATGGCATAAACTCCCTTCAAGTGGTGCAAATAGACCTTCAGAAGTTGCTGTGACAGTGGATATCAATGTTGAGTGTAATCAAATAGCAGTTAACCCCATAATTGATTGCTTTTCAAGGGATCTCGTCCCCGAGTATTGTCATGGTATAGAGTCTAGCAAGGTCTACACTGTGCCTCCCTGTTTTGTCGAATCCCACCCTAGTCGCTCAAATAGGAGTTTACCTTCCCTGCCATTGCTGATGCATGGAGAGGAAATTATTCCTACATTCTTAAAGTCAAACATCTATATCGGACTATGCCTTCCCACAGCGCTCACCCTGAAAAATCTTCAGTCGTACACAATGTTCGAACTCTTGCTAATTGTCAGAATCAACAGGAGAGTTGGCCCTCGGGACATTCTCAACTGCCCCCTGCTGAGAGATGCGTTTCCATACCGGCTGGCGATCGCGATTCCTCTCAAGGAGGGAGTTCCATAGCGTCTACAATCCAGAGTCAGAAATCCACGCCCTCATCTTAGCTGGAAAATCCTGGCATTGTCGATATCACTCAATGCATGACTTCCACCCGATCAACTGCACTGCAACGGTCATTAAATACTCCAACCGCCACGCCAGGTACAAGCAGTCGTAATACACCAGCATCTGGAGGAAAGTCACCGACAGATTCAACGCGTTGTGTTGTATCCGGCCATGCATTCGGCATTGCTAGCACTCCCACTCCTCCCAGCGGTCTTGAAAACCTGCCTACCCTCATCCCTAATCCAGAATCCCTCACGATAATTACAAATCCACTGCAAACACGAGCTACAGAACCGAATCAGAGACAGAGGCAGTGGCAGTTGCAACCGCATGCAGTGTCTACACCTCGATCAATGGACTCCGGCAGTCGCAGCATCGATCGATTTGGTCAGTCGGACCTGACGCGTCTTGAATTTACAACAGGCAGACTCCTGGAGCTTTGAATGTGGAATGGACGGCCATTGATGAGTGCAAGCGACTTGGAGATGGTAAGTTATGCAATGCGACTCGTTGCAAAAGCATAAGCTGACGCCCCACACTCGCAGAAAATAGAGACGTACTGGAACACCGCTATGCAGCAAAACAACATTTGGTCCATAGCATTTAAGGCGCGCACACAGGAGATCCTGAAAGAGGTATGCTGAAGCAATGGCCCATGTTGGATAGTACACGCTCAAACCAGTACCAGGTTCGAGCACAAGTCGACAAGGTTGAATCCCATCCTATTCAAACACCAAGGCACAACATAGCAGAGCTTTATGATCTCCACCGCTTTCAATCCGATGCAGACCATTTGGAATTCATTGATTCCCTTCTGGCAGACAATGAGTATCTTTTTCCTGTAGCAGAGCATGTGGAAGGTTGTGTATGCGGTCCAAATCCAATGCAGAGACAGTCGAAAGCTGCTGACGGATGGCCATCGTCCACTTTGCTTCCTGGTGGATGCATCTCTGCGGATTATCTGTATCGGATATTATCATTCGGTGAATGACCGTGGCAAGTTTGCTGATGGATTTGATAATTCCATGGTTAATGACAAGGACGGTCATATACCATCGCCACCGATCATGTTTACCTCCACAGCGTTGTGCCATGCACTCCTGGTGTGGCAAAAGAACAAAGGTGTTCATCTGAAAGCTTCCAAGTCAAAGCTGAAAGTGGACAGACCTGATCGCTTGAACGACTTCAACTACAAGAATGATGGTGGTAAGAATGCTTCCTGCTGGGCTGCGACGAGTCGCAAGTTGTCAACCTCCCCTGGCGTTGTAGACCCGTATACATGCTTGATGAATACCTGGAACACTCTACCAGAGAGCTACCAAAAGAGGGTGTTTAAAACCACTCTTGCGACAGTCAGGCGTCAGATCCAACAGGCGGTGAACCCAATGCCTGCCTTGGTCATCAGCGTCGAAGCACTGCGTGTTGAGAATGCCAATCTGCTTGACTATTTGACCTCCTAAGGGGCGCTTGAGGAGCCTGAGATCTGAAGCACTGACCCAAACATCCTGATAGACAACAATTGAAAGGATGACAAACTGCATATCAGGATTCCAGGGGGCAGTGGGGATTCCGAAGATGAAGGTGACGAAAACGATGAGCGTGATGCCATCCTCACCGCAAGTCGGCGACGATGGGCCATGACTGAATTCGAGATGTTTACCCTGGGAACCAGTGATGGCGTCGGGTATGAGGGCATGGATGGGAAAGATGCGGATGCGGATGCGGAGGAAGAAGCATTGCAAGCCAATGACGGATCAATGCAGAATGTGGAGGGCTGAGGGCATAGTTGGTTTGACCTGGGAACCAGTGATGTCAGCAGGTGTGAGGGCGTGGATGGCGAAGATATGGATGAGGATGAGGTCGAAATAGCATTGCAATCCGATGATGGATCAACGCAGAATGAAGAGGACACAGGGCATAGTATTGGAGAGTGGGAAGATTGGACATTAGGTTTCAGACCTGTAAAATACGATAATGGCGAAGCAAATGCAACGGCAAGTGATGTATCCGAAGCGAAGACTGTATTGTAATAAGTAACAACATCTCAAACCTGAACATATATGGGGAGAGTGCAGCAACCGATATATAGCAATAGCGGAGAGATACAACGTGGCACTCGGCCGGAGAAAGGCATAAACATCTCCCGGCGTTGTGTAAGTGGCTACATCACAACTGCAGCTCCTGCAAAGAGTGTAACACATGTGTTGTTCTGATGGTGTGTATACGTCACCACATTCCGCACACAAAGTACAGGAGTTGCATATGCAGCGCGAACGTGGGCGACGGGAAGTGTGTAATCCTCCGTCAGAGGGTATGAGGTTCTGTCCGAGCCATCAGAGCCATCCGGAACACCCGGATGTTTCTGACACAAACTAGGGTTGTTGCTGATGTGCATCATATGACAATGCTCTGCTCAGTGCATCTCCACCTCAAATGGAGGTGCACTCTTGATTGGTTTGTGGCCAGGCTGGGTAGCTGAAGCTGTAGTGAATGAACTATTGTTCAGATAATGTGGATATATTCCACATGTATGCAGAAATAAGCAACTAAGAATGCCCAGATATGCAGCTCAAATTCTAACATTTACCCAATCCCAGAATGTTGGTAACTTCACCCACAGTGTGTGGAACAGGCATTAAATGGACAGCTGCAAACCATGCTGTGATAGCCCAGTAGATCTGTGCGTTCAATGAGCGGTGCGAAGTGTTTGCACTGGGTATCTGTCTGGGGCAAAAGTGGGTTCTATGTCCATGGCTATTGACCACTGGTCCCGGTGGTTGTGACAAGACAGTGAATTATCTCCACCATATGTCAGGTCTGACCCAACTTTCAGTCCTGCATAGCCTGATGAGTCTACTGAAGATCAAGACCTCCATGACATTCCCTATTTTGGATTGTCATCGGGACTACAGTTAGCAACCAGTCCGGGTTTGGACCGGAAAAATTGTTTGGTTCGGTTCCAAACCCATCCAAAACCCCAACCCGCTTTGACTTGGCGGGGTTGTTACCAGGCTGGGACATCAACCTCCGGTTGTTTGGCCGGATTGAACCTGGACCGCAGTTCCATTTTACTGTTCCTGCAACATTGGCCTCAATGAAGTATCTGAGTACTGATTGTATTGTGACATGATCAATCCACAGATAGTGCAGTTTCAGCTGGTCTTCATCCTCCCGCTTTCAGATTTCCAATTGGACTAATATTGTTTGAATTGCTGTGGATCAACGCGAAATTTTATTTGAAATTCACAGGTTTTCAATAGCAACTCAAAGAATATTGGTCACATCGCGATCCTGAACGCTGGAGGTGATAGTGTGGCTAAAACTGCGCAATCCGCATATTGATCACGTCACGATATGATCAGAACTCAAATACTTAATTCAATCAAAAGCTGTGAGGTTGAAATGCCGGGTCTTTGGTGGTAAAACTGGTGCAGTGGCAATGGTCTGGGTTTGAGTGTGATGAAACCCATTGCAACGGTTCAGTCCCAGTCTCAACCCTAACCTGAAACTGTTCTAGCGGGTTCGAACCGTTGCTAACACTAATCAGGACTATATGAAGAGGCATCCACAGAATAAAGATACATTGTACCAATATCAAGAAAATGAAGAATAGTTTTAGATCATTACCACGGTGAAATCAAGGTATTCCGCTTTCAACTTTCATACTACCCAATCTCCTAAACTGACACAATTAGTCAGAATGTGTCATTTGCAAGAAACTCTTGTACCAAAATCAATTATTTCTTTGTTAATCTGCAGTGAATTATGTATTGGAATTGTTGATGTATCTAAATTTAGTAGTTGTTGAAGAAACATTTCATTTAGGTTGTTAGTATTGTTGTGAGAAATATGCTGTGTAGTCAATTGATCCTTGCTTGTTGTATACAGTGATCAGGTGAGGTCGTTGCCATGATGTTCAAAGCATGGAGAGTTAAGGGAAATATCAGTTGCAAGCACTGATTGACTGATTCTTTCTGCAGTGCGTCATATATTCATCATCGTCAGTTTTGTAAAACTACTCCTAACTGGGGGCTACAATTTGGTGTTGCCACCTCTAATCATCTCCAGATAATTGATTAGTGTGGAATTATAACATTTGATTTAGCAAAATGTTTTGAATAATTGATAACTGGTATCCTTGTGGAGCACCAAAATCCTTATGTCAAGTACTGGATTCAAAATCACAAACATCATATTAATGGCTGTCTTGGGTTCCCCAGTGATTCCAGTATATGTATTAAGTCTGGTTAAGATATGTAGTGCACTGCAAATTCTCCAATGGCAATGGCAATAGAGACATTCTTGGCAATATTGAATATCTGTATTGGAATATGACACACAGCTTGTATATTTGTGGCAAATCTGCACCTAATGCAGACCAATAATGGAACTTTGGGCAAACCACTGAGATCTGAAACCTAGAAAGCTCAATGCCAATACCTGGCTTCACTCTCCTAGGCTATACCTATCGCCATTGCTGCTGGGTATTTCCAGGCATAGAATTGAATTTCAAGTATGCCTAATATCTGCAATCCTGTCAAGCATGATATTTAATTGCTATGAAGCCAACTTTGAAAAGCAGCAATTCTGTATTGATATAACCTTCCAGCAAAAGCATGCCTCAGAATGACAGATCAGCCACAGAACTGTATATCCAAAATTGTTGTACACTTTGAACTTTGCATTTCCTTCACTCCTGGTATGTGTTCATCGACTTTGAGTGCTTCTTAATCAGTGGACACAGCACACACAGATTGTCATTGATCAAAGCATCTACATATGTATCTGCAGGCAGCTAATTCCAACCAACCCTGCTAATATATTAATCAAAACTTTATTTGTGGGTGGAGGCTGCCACTCAAATGCCTTGAACTGTTAGCTCCATGTCAAGTGACCATTGGAGAAAGATAGCCTCCATACACTAATCTGAAATGGACAGCCATGGCCAATTTGTAACCTCACCTAACAGGATATTGGGTAAGTAGTATGTTTGGACCAATACTTTCATGAGCGGAATTACCTTCTCCATGATCAGGTTCTGGCAGAAGTACTGGATCTTGAGAATTAGCATTCCAAGAGATAGATTCTGCTCAGTGACTCCATAGATGGCAGGCAGGCCCCACTCACTCAATGCATCTCACTTACTTAAACAGGCCTAAATTCTCGATTGTTTCAATGCATACTTAACTGGATTCTGACTCAATGGAAATTTCAGCTGCCAAAACTTGTTTCTTAAAATAGATTATGTGATCTGATGTCCATCAAGAGTGTTTGATAAGAGAGAATTTTCAATGGCAGACTCAGCTCAGCAACAACTGTAGTTGGCCAGTAGCTTCAGACTCACCTTATATCACCAAAGGCTCAATTTCGTGACGAATCTTCAAGAGACTAATCAGGTTCCTTCCAACATTCCACATTCCAGGACTGCAAGAAGATCATGTCCTCATGAAGGCTTGAGTTAAGATAACACACCCTCAATGAGTTCTATTTAGTCTCAAAGTGAGGCAAGCCTGGAGTCCCAGCCATTGCTTTGAATTCTGAATGGCAATTCAAGCCTCATTGCACTTCAATTTCCCCGAATTCATGCAATTATTCCTCTGTACACTGAGTGACCATGTCTCACCATGCATTGTACCATTATGTATAGCATTCAGCCCCAATATTTATATTAAGTCAACTTTGTAGTAATAAGACTGACAATGAATTGGTAAATTAACAATGTGCGATATTCCAGATATTAGAGACAAAATCTAAATATGAGTGAGTGTTTATGACCCATTTGCTAACAATCTTTGTATTGATAATAGCTGGAATCAATATGATTACCCCTGCATTATGCATCATACCTTGCCATTCTGTCCTTATGCTTGTAACACTTGTTTGTTCACCCAAGTTCTCTCTCTCTCATCCATGAACTGCAATATTATTGTAAATATATTTTGCAAACAAGACTCAGATAAACGCATTAAAGTGAAGATGTGCTGATGATATTGCTGAATTGACTGCTCACATCGCTGAAGAATCTTACTACACAAAACTCTCATGAAACTATGTCTGTGGTTTCAACGGTTATACCATGTATGGAGATTCACATTTCTGCCTTATAAGTGTCAAAATCAGTTTGAACCTTTGTAACTCAACTATCTCTCACAAGGTCCCAAATCTATCAAATTGTACAGATTTTCACAACTGCAAGAATTGTACACCATGCAGTCACCTCAAATGCTCCAACTTACACCCATTATTACTACATTTGGAGGAGTCATATACAGGGGTACATATCCTTATTCAGATTACCAGTTCTCCATGTAGCAAGCAGCCAGTGTTGTTTGATGTTACACAGTGTAGATGTGGCAAGATCTTCAAGTGTGTCTGGTTCAATTCTGTGTGCACAGAATTAAACCAACCTCCAATTCTTGCATATATAGCATTGTTGATAGATGTACTAACATTCAGCTTAGGGTATCAGAAATCCATCTATTCTGGTGCATCTGATATTCCCTAAATTGGAATACCGGACTTACCATCTTTGATATAAATATGAAACATAGCAGTCATCTCTCCTGAACTGTTTCACAGTGCATCTCATATTGCATTCTCTGCAACCTTCTGAATCGACTTGTATCATTCAACCCTTTCTTCTAGTAGACTGAATTATATATTGAACATGTGTACACATTTTCTCTCTTCTACATATTCCCTAAACTTCAAACTTCGATTGCATCAACATTGCACCTGCTTTCAGCCAGTTGAGGAATCATTATATCCCAAAGAATCAAGATGCACATTTCGAGAGAGCTCTGGGACTTTCATTCAGGAAAACAGCCAATCATAATCATCTGCATAATGTAAGTTAGTCACTAGGAGTCTCCAGAAGTATGTGAGAGGCGGAGTGTATACTGAAAACTATCAGTTTCTGTACACAATCAGACCCTAGGATGCCATTTTGGCTGATGTTTGGAGTTACTTGGATTACTGCTAACCGGTACAGGCACACCATGGGTGTGAATGTAATAAGTTTGGGAGCATATTAGAGCACCAGAGAGAACGTTGGGAGCATCAGAAATGGTCGCCCAACCAGTGTGGGAATCCCAAACACACTCTGAGAGATGACTGTCCTTATGGATATTTATTGGGAGGACTGCCAGTGTTATCTGTGACTCTCTAGATATACACAAGCAATGAATTACCCTTCACAGTGAATATGATGCATAAATTATTGTTCATAATCACTTCTAAATCATTTACACTTCTAAATCATTATTTCTTCTATCTTGTCATCACTTCTAAATCATTATCACTTCTAAATCATTATCACTTCTAAATTATACTTATACTTGCTATCTTCAATATTGAATTTCTTGCATTACTACTGTAAGGATTCAAAGAAAGAAATGAGTGATTGAACAATACAAACAGGTAAACCAACACAATAGCCTGACTGATCAATCGAATCATGTCAATCCAATATATTGTCAATGTCATCGTCTCCATGTCAAATCCCATCTGGGCTGACAATAGTAGGAACATAACATTGATCAATCATGTGAAAAAGCTGGATACACTCCTTGTAGTTGCTGATAATTTGTACCTGGTGAGTGGGTGAAATTGACATCCCATGATGTTTGGCAGAATTTGGGATATCTAACCAAGGTGTAATGAGATATTGGCTAGCTGCAAATTTAAATCGGATTGAAAATGCAATGTGATATATTCAGGTGAAAAAGCGAAGCAACAACCAGAAAGATAGATGTGCCAAGATGGGGAGTTATGTGGGGAAAGGAGAAAGTACACGGAAGTTGATGGAGAAGTGCCGAATGAACAAGCAGAGCACCACTCCACGATGAGGAGTATGGAAAGAGATTGAGGAGCATCTATCCCAGTGGAGGAGTGCCCACAGCACAGCAGGAGCGCCCAACTGGGGGGTATGAAGAGCAAAATGAAATAGAGGAGTGCCTATCCAGTCAGAGAAGTGCTGATGGGAATTGAGTAGTGCTGAACCCTGTGGAGGAGGGCTAAATAGAGGGGCAAGGAGTGTGGAATGAATGACAGACGCACCGACAGGGATAGATGTGTGCTCATTACTACTGAGAGCGCCGAAAAGTGGGGTGGGGGGTAAGTAGTGCAGAATGGATTATAGGAGTGCCGACAAGAATTGAAAAGTCTCCATTGAAACAGAGCAGCTCTGGAAGGGGAGGAATTGTGAGAGGAATACAAAAGCGAATAGCAGCATTATACCCTGGACCATAGATGGAGATTTAAAGGGTGCCTATTCCAGCTGAGCTGTGTGGATGGGAGGGTACAAAGTGGCCCACTAATGTTGTGAATGATGAGAGCAGTGGCTTCCTGAGTAGAATTCATCACCGGAGTCGGGCACAATATACCTTGATATTCATCTTGAGAAAACGTAATGTTTCCTTTTCCCCAGGTGCTTCTCCACACAGCGCCAAAAGAATAGCTATGGTGGGCACCTCTAAAGTCTTCGGATTGAGAGGTTGAATGAACTGGGATAATGTAGGGTTGCACCCCAAGCTATCAGCAGTGAAGAAAGATTGGTAGTAAATTAATTCCTGTGCCTTCATTTGGGAGAACCATGGGAATTTAACTTCAATGACCGTTGAGAGATAAGCATCGTCAAGCATTTGTTTCTAAATCTTGATTCAAAGTTCAGTCTCAGAGCATAAGTCCAAGTACAAAACTACGGACATCAGTACGATAAGCCCCATCTGCCAACCTGACTCGTATGGTTCCAATCTCCAGTTTGAACAATGTATATTATGTGAGGTGTAGTCAATATGCTTCAATCTGATCGAGGAGCTAATAGCAGAATCGAAGCCTTATAGCTTGTTGTGTTTTGAGATCTATTTTAAGAGATGGACCACCGGGCAATGGACATACAGATGATGTCCCTACCGGAGCACCTGCTAATGCCCACTGACAATCATGAACTTCAATCGCTATTATCAATGCTTCATCAGCAATGGAGTACTGCCCATCAGATAGTATTGGCCAATGACTTTTCATCAATACAATTGCCCCCATGAGATGTTGTGCTACATAAGAAGTAGCCCCTTTTTGTTGGTGATCGAGCTGATCTCCACTAGCCTTGGGTTGTGCAACATTCTGGTCTCCAATAGACTTGAATAGCAGGTTCTCCTGGGCAGATGCATAGTCAGACACCCATAATCTGTTGAGGAGGATTGACTTTTGGCATTTAAGCAATGGTGGTGGCATTACCACAGCAGAATTCAGCAATTTGAAAGTGGAGAGTGTACAATAGCAGGATTGGCATGGCACCATATCTTCGGCGGTGTAAATGTTCTTCTTCATACTGACTTGTACCAGCCCACCTGGCCTAGATGTAGGACCTCATGTTGATGGTGATCAAACTCATCTTCTTCGATGTCTGACAGCAATGTGAACTCTGCGGGGTTGTGTCATACATTATCAGTGATCTCCTAATCAGTGTCATTATCCTGGTGATTAAATGAAATCAGGGACATTAGTCATCTGCAGTATGATACATGAAAGCAGATGGTTGTAACAGAAACAACTGATGGATAATGAAGATTGGCTGTATTCTTAAATGTGAGTGCTCTCTCAAGGTGTGCGTTTTGAGTCTTCTAGGAATAGTAATTTCTTACCTGACTGGGTGTAGGTTCCATTTGCTGAAAGAAAGATAGAAAGTAGGGGAAGGTAGAAGACAGTGTAGAAGATTTAAATTTAAGCTAAGTGCAATAGAATACAAGAAGGATAGGGGCAAAAAGTCAATCCAGGTCAAGAAGAATGCATTTCGAGGTGTGCCTTGAATGTGTTCAGGAGAGTTGACTTAATCAGATGAGACATATATTGAGGATGGCAGTCCAGAGTTGTGAATTAAAATGTTGTTAGGTGGACTGGAATAGATGCATTCCTAATGTTGAACACGAGCACTCTGATTCACTGCACCACGTTCAGATGTCAGAATTGGTAGTTGGTTTAAGCCAATGCACATAGAATAGAACCAGATCCACCTGGACCAGGCGCACTTGAAGAACACTCATGACATTAACATGGTTTGAGACATTAACTAACCGTTGGTGCTGGCCAAATGGAGCACAGAGAACCGGAATAGTAACATGTGCCCCTTCACATAACTCCTTGAAATGTAGCAATTAGGCATCAAAGTTCAGATATCTGAGGCGACCACATGTCAAAGCATTGTTGCAATATTGCAAATCTGCAGAATTCGTTAGATTTGCAACCTTCTGAGGAAGGGTGGTGTTACCAGGGATTATACTGAGATTGTTATCAATTGAGGATGAATATGAATCTCCGTTTGCAATATATCCTCCAGACAAACACATGTATTTTCACTCTGTTCTAATGTATGAGGATGCTACAGCTATATTAGTGGTGTATGAGTCAATATTGTAAGCATAACTTCCCTTTCATGTATTCATCTGGGCCATGTCTGCAGCACAAACTTCATGACAGTGTGGCAGTTAATGGAGGAGACGGCAAATTTCGTACACTAAAAACAGATACAGACGTGGAGAAAGAATGGTAAGATACAATGGAAGATTCAGGGATAATCTCATTGATTCAAGCTCTTGTCAATGCGAAGATTACGACTGAAAGGGTCACAAATGTTAACTCACATGCTGACTTGCGCCTAATATCTACAAAATCACATGTCGTTATATAACACATTCATTATGAGTCTCTCTTCCACTGCAATCAACAGTGTAATTGAACATTGGGGTTGAAAGCTATATACAATCAGATGGATGGCCAGTGAGACGTTATTTCACAGCTCGTTGAGGAATGATTGCACAAATGTTCTGGGGAAATGTCATGCACCATAGTTAAAATAGTAATGCTTGGTTCAATTTATGGCATTGCAGGCTAGTCTTACTCTGACAGATAATTGCACTCATTAAAGCTCTCATTCCTTAACTCAAGAATTCAAAATTCTCTGTCTTCAAATTATCTCAGGTTGGAAATCAGTTAACATTCTCTATCTTTAGATACAGGTTTCATGTACCATATATACATTTAGACAGAAACCAGTTCAGTCTGCAATACAAGCATTCAGAGCTTTGGCTTGCTTGAGTAAGTGCGGCATATAGGGTGAGCATGAGTTGTTGGGATTCTACAAAGTTGCTGAGTGGAATCTTTCATTTGAGATTCTTGCACTCAGGTTCCAGCTCTTTTGATGCATCCAAAACTTGCACAAGCTATTTTAGAATTTGGAAGCAGCAGTCTAAACATACAACTTAGTCAATTTTGAGTTAAACAAAGTTACAAATTGACCAGGGCTGTGCATTGATAGTTTAGAGTGTGGTGGCAACCTTCCTCCAATGGACAGTTGACACAGTGCTTAACCCTCAAGGCATTGTAGGGACACCGTCACATACCAATGAAGCCTAGATGCAGATAATAGCAGAGACTGAAAAAGCTAAGCCTCCTGAACTGGAATGTGAAGTGTATTGATAGATGACAAACGGTGTGCACTGCTTTTACTGATTCAATGTTGAAGAAAACATAATGAGAATGATACAAACAAAAATATGAAAGGTAGTATGGAACTAGGTGGATGTACTTTGGCGGGATAATTGTTGCTGTAAGGCATTCATGGGCTAGAATGATATGTTCATATTGAATTGCAGCTGGTTAAAGTTAGCTTCTTACAAAGCCAAAAACCTCATACTTGACTAGATTGCTGATCTCAGCTGTGCCTGAACTTCAATTATATGGCAAGAAATACCCACTGGTGAAAGCTGCAGATTAGCCATGAGTATGCATATCACGTCTCAGCAACCTACTCTCCAGGATGCAGATCTGGGGTGGAAGTATCATTTGCCACTAGGAGTTGCAGCTTTGACAGGAATACCCGGACCATATCTCAGCTTCCGACAAAGGTACCGAATGTCTCCTTGAATGTGAACATAGCCAAATTCATTTGCCAAACCTGCCGTGCTGGATCTGTCAAAATGTGACTTGAGATATCTAATGAAAATTCCCTAGTTTGCCCACACCTAAATTATCTGGCAGCTAAAGCTGAGGCTGTATTATGCATACGGGAGCGGTGTCTCATATTCTGACACACGTACGACGAACTGACTAGGCTGTCTTTATTGCAAAATGCAATTGCGAAATATGCAGTGTCCAATCTATCATAATGAGATTCAAGACATATGCGGAGGTTTCTGCAGTACACCTGAAATTGTTTCAGTTATACTGTGTTCATTCTATTGAATACAACATTCGCACCTGGCGTCTCGTTCCTGGTGCAACTCAAATTCCCAATTGACAAATGATATAAAGCTGTCCCTTGAGTCATATCAAATAATTTAACTATGCCCGATCATCATGATATGAGGCGAGCCTGGAACTTGTTATTTTAGCTTATCAATTGACTTCATCTCATACTTGTCATTAACAATTATCAAGGAAGCCAATGAAATCCTGCTCGAACAAATCCTGAGTTAAGATACAACTATTACTACAACAGAACTTGATTCACTTCAAAATGACAGAAAGAAGTAATTTATTTATGCAGTACACCGGGAAAAGTGACGTTATGTGATGCGTAACTCATAGAGAAGCTGTTTTTGGGACGGTAATCCATAGCATATTTGACTCGTGGCACTATGAGGTCCTATGAACCTGCATGTTGACTATATTACTATGATATGCATGCAATTATGTGCGCTTGATACTGTACTACTCACAGTGCTTCGGACACTTGCTGGTGCTGACAAGTATTTTTCAATTGGACGGTCATTGCTGACAACTCTACACTGACCGGACATGGCGATGAAGCTTGAACCACCAGTGCACTCAAGCCTCTCTATTCCTTTGTTGAGCGGGTCCCCTTTCACAGGCATCATCTACCAATCCTGATTCTTTCCTGCCAGAACAGGTGGTGTAAAGGGTGGATCCAAGGGAGAAGAACTGCTCAGAATGCCCTTGGCTTGTGAGATAGTACAATGCTGACAGACTTTAACTCACCGGACACTGGCGTGCTGACGCTGACAAGTACATAAAATAGCCCGGCCGGACACCCCCATATGACTGCTGACGTCCGGACCACTGTGAGTAGTACAGTACTATACATCATGCTGCATTCAACATGAAACCAAACTGCCAAATGCACTTCACTGCACGCTCTAAAGTACGCTCTGAAGTACACTCCTGATTGCACTCGATTGTACACTCCCAGCCTGCTTGACATATGTTCCCAAGTAAGCTCTCAGGACGCTCTCAAGCATACGCCCGAGCACGCTCTCAAATACACTCCCAATTGGACTCGATGACTCACTCCTAGCCTGCTTGACTTACACTCTCAAACAAGCGCTCAAGATGCTCTCACGTACAATCCGAGTACGCTCCCAAGTACACCCACGAGTACGTTCTCAAGTACACTCCCGGGCATACTGTCAAGGACGCTCCCAATAGCACTCGGTGGCACACTCCCAGCCTGCTCGACTATACGCTCCCAAGTATGCGCTCAAGACGCTCCCAGTACACTCCGAATACCCTACACAGTACACCTCCGAGTATGTTCTCAAGTACACTCCTTGGCATACTGTGAAAGACACTCCCAATCGCAAGCCTGCTTGACTGTACACTCTCAAGTAAGCTCTTAAGACGCTCTCAAGCACACTCCGGAGCATGCTCTCAAAGACGCTCCTAATTGCACTCGATGGCACACTCCTAGCCTGCTTGACTGTATGCTCCCAAGTATGTTCGCAAGACGCTCTCAGGCACACTCCCGAGCATGCTCTCAAGGATGCACCTAATTGCACCCGATGGCACATCCCTAGCCTGCTTGACTGTACGCTCCCAGGTAAGCTCTCAAGACGCTCTCAAGCACATTCCCGAGCACGCTCCCAAGTACAATCTCAAGAGGTCAGACACTCCCAATCTGACTTGACTATATGCTCCCATGTATGCTCCTGGGTGCTCAATCCAGAGACTTGCTGAGTTGCAGCCACCAGGCACCGTAAGGTGGGTGGAGCATGGCGGGTGGTGGGAAGCAGGTGGTGGTGGCCGAAATCATGACGTTGGTCAATATCATAGTCTGAACCATATTTGTATCGCAGCCACCGCGACGAAATCTCATGATGCCTCATGGTCATGGTGTTGACAATTGTAGCCTTAGATTCTGCAGGAAAGGTAGACAATTGAATCTTTGGGGGAGCAGATCTTGGACTCAGATTTTCCAGCGGAATCTGCGGCCTGCATCCAACCGAGTGTGGGCTTATGTGTGCGAGTTCGGTCCGGGGCTGATGGTGATGATGGCGATGGTGATGCTGGCATTGGCGATGGTGTCGGTGATGGCGATCATCGTACCAGCAGCACTTAGACATGTAGGTTGGCTACGTCAATGTTAGCATCAAAGCTTCCACAGACTTAGAGCCTTCTATTAGCCAAAGCTTCCACAAACTCAGAGTGTGTCATCAGCCAAAAGCTTGCAGTGGAAAACTCTACTCCTCTCGGAGCTCGGCTCTCTCTAACGCGGCTCTCTCAAGCAGGTTCTCCAGCAGGCTATCAAGCAGGCTTTCAATTGCCAGCGGGCTCTCACGCAGACTCGCAGCGATAATGTGTACAGTACCAGTATAACAGTGCAAGCTGCAGGCAGTCAAGACAGGTAAAGGTCCATCTCTGGCCGGCAGCCATATATAGTTCCATAGGCCCACCCACACATCTCTATGGATCGACTATAGATGACTATGGGCTGCGCGTCACGCAGGGGTGGATTGGAAGCTTGCTATGAGCTGTGTACGTGCGCGTGCGCGTGTAGCGCGGCCTGTAGTCGATTATCACTTTTGCCGATGTGGAACATGCCTTACACAGGACATTTTTTGACTATTTCTATTGTTTAAGAAGATTAGATTACTTAAATGTCCTCAGAGGCATACCTTGATTACACTGTCCTAACAATCTCAGATGCACATTGACCAGACTGTAACGTATCTCCATTCTGTCTCAAACGATTCGTATGATTCTCATGCAACTCCAGAATGCAGCAAATCGTCAACATCTTAATGTTGGGTCTACTCATCAAGCCATGCAGGACTCTCATTTGCACAACTCCAGAGTATTGGTGGAAGTCACTCCCATGGTTAACATAGCTACTAGAATCCAGATTCAGTAAGCACATGTGTGGAACTCTGTTCTGCCCTAGCCTGACAACTTGTGCAAATGCCTGGCACTACTTATTCAATACCCAGTACTTCTGCATAATTACCACAAGGTTTGCTGCTGTAAGATTCAGGCTGGGTGCACCCACTTGTGGTGTGGTCACAAATACTGAGGGATGTCATGAATCCTGGAATCTGAGGTTCGTCTTTCACTGTTCATCATTGAAATTATCCGCATACATCCGAAATGTAGCCACATGATCCGCAAAATACTTGGTCAACCACTACTTTGAATCAGAAACATGGCCCAGAAGAAGGCAAAATTACACTATCCTTTGTGAAAGGAGTGCACTGGTAAGTGCAACATGATTGCTCTCTTGTATATGAAGCAGTGCCTCACTTAATGCTTCGCTTTGGTCAGGTTCATCATACTCTGTAAATTCATCGACAAGCAGTGGCGGAAACCCCTCTCACAGCCATGGGAAAATTGGAGAATCAACCGAAGTATCAAGTGGCCATTCCTTGAATCTTTGTCTTGAAATGTTTTTGGGATGGTATATATCTTCCGATATTGATAAACAATGCGCCAGCCACTAATTACACACCCTGCATACTCTTCAAGTGCCTTGTAAAGTGTATCTTTCGACAGGGGTCTTCAGTTTAGCGTGTGCTTCCTCGGTTTCCACGAATCTAACAAGGTGTAAATTCTTCTTCAAGATCTCAATATGTAGCTTGCAGTACGCCAAATTGGCAAAATGTATTTCAGTTACCCGGAGCCACTGCATGTGTTTGGGAGTTGTCAGACCTGAATCACAGAGTTGTCAAATCCAAGAAGTGACTAGACTGATGCAGTGCCCTTTAGATGTACCTGGGAGAGCTGGTGACAACTCTGCGATAATATAGAACATCTGAAGACACGCAGAGGAGTGCAGTGGAGCGCTGGCGACAAGGCTGGGAATTCCGGTGACATGCCTGGGAGCACTGGTGAGAAACCTGGGAGTGCCAGTGACACTTTTGGGAATGCCGGCGGAAATCCTCAGAGTGCCATTGACAAGCCTGGGAGCGCCAGGGACAAGCCTGGGAGCACCAGTGACAATCCTGGTCGTGCTGGTGACAAGCCTTGGAGTACCTGGAACGAGCTTGGGAGCACCTGGGAACACAACAGATAAGCCTGGGAACACCTTGAATCATTTTAGTGCAGTCTCAGAAAGAAACATCTTTCTTGGCAATACTGCAGGTGCACCTGGAAAACCTAGTTACCACTTATGGTACAACAATGTTGAAAACTCATAAGTTCATTTCATACTCTCATATCTGTCGCTATGTATCAATATATCTATATAGCAATCCACCTCGGAATATCTGGACAGGCTGCTGGCGGAGGTTGCAAACAATCCAATATGCTCCTGAAGATGGCTATCAAGTAAATTCACAGGCACACTTGGAGAACTTGATCATGTGAACTTAGAGATGCAATTGGAGGCCATGCTCAAGTGAACTCAGAGATGCACTAGAAGGTCATCATTGAGTTAACTCAGAGTTGCACATGGAGACCATAATCAAGCCAGTTTGGAGATGCGCTTGGAGACCTTGATCATGCATAGTTGGAGGCGACAATTCTGCCGGTTTGGAGATGCACCTGGAGGCCATGATCAAACCACAATGGAGGAGTACATGGAGGTAGTCGATCTGCAAAAGGTCGATTGGAGCCACCCCAGGTGCTGAGACTGTATTCATCAGGAAGTTAACCTCCAACGATGGGAATGTAACATGGTGCGTTTGCTTTTGGGCAGTTATGGTGAGCTGGCTGTTGGTGGTTGGTCTGTAGCGAGGCACACCGGAAGCTGAAGCTATATTCACTGGTCAAATCATAGTCATGAAAATGAAGGGAAGACAGACAATCTTGGGTGGATACTGTACATGGTGTTTGATTTACTCACTGTATGCTGTACTGAGTGAAAGATGTTTTTAGTGTATGCTGTACTTGAGGTATGCTATACTCAGTGTCAACTCGTGATCATCATATGGAGAGATCAAGAGGGCTGACCTAGCTTGCTGTTCTGTAATGATGGTCGAGGTGTGGAGGAGACAGACAGATGGGTATGGATAATGGGAATGACCTGCAGGATATGAGCAGATATGACTATTCAGGGGCACAATATACTTCACAGGGTTGAGAAGACCTCATATCGGTGTTCTTACCCACCCGATCAGGAGTCACATCTGCAGTATTGGCATGGTCAATTCACTCTCACACAAATTTCTCGTATGTCCCAGTTTGTCACAATGATTTCCCCTAGCTTGTCATATCTCTCTCTTTCTTGTGCTCAACTCTGCCATCACCTATGAACACATTGTTAAGTCATCCTCCTCTATTTCTGCATACCATAGTCATGAATTAACACTGAATATAGCATATACAGAGTACTGAATCCACCAAGTACTGCATACACCAAGTAATGTCTTCACCTAGTAATGCATACACCGAGTACTGCATACACCCAGTACTGCATACACCCAGTACTGCATACACCCAGTACTGCATACACCGAGTACTGCATACACCGAGTACTGCATACACCGAGTACTGCATACACCGAGTACTACATCCACCTAGTGCTGCATGCACGAAGTACTGCCTACACACAGTATTTCATACATCGAGTACTGCATACTCCCAGCACTGCATACACCATGTACTGCATAACTAAAGTACTGCATACACTGAATACTCCATCCACCAACTACTGCATCCACTGAGTACTGCATCCAGCGAGAACTTCATCCACCGAGTCTTGCATTATCTCATGATCAACTGTCTCCCACTCCCAGCTAGTCTGTCATCTCTCATCTCTTACCTCCCAAAGGACCTTGTTGTACCCAACTCACCACGTATTCATGATAATGAGTTATACCATGAATATAGTCTCAGCTCCTGTCACCTCTTCCTGTCGCTCTACCCCCTCAAGATCAACCACTGTTACGCCTTTGGAGTTACATTTATATTTCCGGGATCATACACAATCACTCGAAGATCAATATATAGATGTTTGATCCGAAATCACGAACTATCACTCGGATTTCTATTTTGGATCTACCTTCTGGATTTGTTCACCTATTAGTCATATATCCATTGTATGACCTTTGCATCAACTAATCCATGACAATGGTCATGCGAAGTGCAAATAAGATGCGTAACATCTTTTGATCAGTACTGGTTGCAACTTCTCTATTCTCAATGGTTACTCTATATCGGCAGGAAAGCTAATTCCTGGTCGCTGACCAAACGACTATTGACTCAGGCTCCAATGGTTCACTCCTAGGGAGATGAGGTGTCGTCAACATTAGACCACCATCATATCTCGAGATATGCAGGGTCATATGAGAGATTAGTCACTAACCATTGGTCCATGTATCGGAATCCTGTCAACTGAATGGACATATACGAATCAACCAGTGGTTGGACCACACTCTGTGTGTATGGGCGAATGGGACATGGGATTGATATTTCCGGAGTGGCGTGGGATACTCTCCGTTCGATCTTTTGCAAAACTACTCAGTTGCAGATCACGGTGTATTTGGCTCCAACATATTGTAGTCAAATTAAGTGTTCTGTCGTTTGCCATGATTGTTGAACTGTTATGTACCAGGTGGGTATATGAGAGGGCACTCTCACTGGCTCTTGGTGACATGAACCTATTTGTTGATAATTGGCTTCAGATAAGCTCGTAGCCATATGAGGTATTGCCAATACCAATTGTGATGCAATACGAGCACATTACCTTGATGATGTAGTTATTACTCCTGGGAGTTAGAACTCAACTACGAATGGCAAAGGCAATGGATGATGAGGCAGTTACGTAAGTGAACTCCGATGCAGGCTTGCGCAGTGTTAGAATTGTTAAGGATGTGGATCGTCTGATATATATTCAACGACACCGACATGGAGAAAGGACATCGATAACAACATCTATGACAAAGATCTATCTACGACAACCTATTGACCTTCTCGACCTAGAGGTTCAGCCTTGACATTATTCCCGTGTATTATGTATTACTTCTGCATTGAAGTCAACGAGGATACTTCTCCCTTGAAGTCCAGAGTTGTACATTCACTATTCAGTTCTATATCATGGATATATCTATCACGTATGTATACTTGGTTATTCTTAGTACCTTCGTCAAAGCAAGTCATTCATCGGGAAGTGAGCAAGACAATTATTTTGAGTCCGAAGGGATTCTGAGGACCAGCCCCATCACATGGTGGTTCTGAGGATACTTCTGGTAGAATACTGCTAAGTCAGCACTATTCCTTCTGCTGAGGCGTATCTACTTTGCAGTTTCTTACAGACTAGTCGATACTTAGTTTTGTTGCATTCTTGAAGAGACAGTCCTCGGGTATAAGTGCCGGTTGCTGGGACAATACCTTAGCATCGGTTAGAAGTCCTAGAGTCATCACGATAGTGTGGTGGTTTAGAGGATACTTCTTTCAGGCTCTCCTAATGTCGTGTACATCAGCATACTGATAGCTTAAGACGATACTCTGTAGTCAATACTATCAATCGGGAACAGAGAACTGAGCAGGTACCATGTATTCGCTGGGTGTTAATCCTATTACGCATCCTGAGTGAAGCCTTATTCATCTTCTTTTTTATCAGTCCGGAACTCATTACAGGCTTTTAATGATTAGGACCTAGGGTGAATCTCCCGGTGTTACAACCACCTACAGGTCCTCCTCCAATCTCGATTGATTATGGCCTCCAAGTGTATCTCCGAACTCCCTCGATCATGGCCTCTAAGTGCATACCCTACCTGGCACAGTCACTGCATAGATCTGTGCCCAAGTATCGCCTTGAAGTCAATCTCTTAACAAGCACTATTGTGGCCTCCATGTGAAACACTGAGTTTACCTGATGTTGGCCTCCAAGTGCCATTTCAAACTGGCTCGGACACTGCCTCCAAGTTCATTTCTCTGTTCACCTGATTCATAGCCTGTGAGTGCATCTCTGAATTAACATAATTACCAGCTGCAAGTGCTCAGGTGAACTCACTCGTTCATGGCACACATGTGCATCTCAAATATCAATTGATCGTGTCCTCTAAGTGGATCTCGGTGTTTATACAATTGAGGCCTCCCTGTGCATCTCTCCGTTCTCCTAATCCGTGACTCCAGGTGCTTTTCTGGTTATGCTGCAGTACCATTTGTAGCCAGATCGACTGTATGTATAAATTTAGAGAGACTCAGATAGATAATATATTGCACATTGTGATGGACCAAATCTTGTGACTGTAACAAAGACAAATATGATTGACAACATGTTTTGTAGTTGTGGATCCCTAAGCACCATTGCTGGGAGAGTATGGCACCAAGTTTAAAGTCTCCCATAGCACAGTGCTGAAGTCTCAGCTCCTCTCAAAGTCTCCTGTGGATATCCGCAGAGTTTCAGCTGCTCCAAAGTTTGAATATTATGTAAGGCAAATATCATAGCATCCTGATTGCACCTCCATGACTGCAGATGCTCTCAGTAGTGCCTGAGAATGCTCGTGCAGAGTCTGGGAGGCCTTCAATTAGCTTCAGGCGGGACTGGGCATGTCTTGAAATGGTTTGGATCACTGGCTAGATTGACTGAAGTGTCTGAGAGGTTGCATTCAGCTTCCAGACTGATTTACACTTTGCTGATTCAGTGTTGAATCCGACTACATTCTGATCATCCAAGGCTGTACAATGTATATCATCCAGTGCACCTCATCCTGTTGAGCTTCTTCAGCATCGAACCATATGGCCTGCATCAACCTCTTCGCTGCAGAATCCAGTGCCTCTGCACCATGCAGTTCTATTACTGTAATATCCTTTGGATCTTCTGCTCCACCTGAATACAAACACATCATCTGGGAACCACGGTCAAAGAGTGAATGGAATGCTGGCATAACTGCAACTTGAAGTTTGAATCTAATTCTTGCTTTCATCCCAATTAGCCAGCCAACATTGTTTTCAGTCTTGTACTGATGTGACTCATCAAGAATCATAAATCTCCATGAACAGGATGGGAGTTGGCTATTGCTAGATGGTTTCGGTCTGGTCATTAAGGTATCGTACTTAACAAGATGGGTATTCCATGAGACTTCCAGACAGTCAATACTGCAGTTCAGATGTTCATTGGCAGGTTCGGCGGTTGCGGAGTCCAACCCATACACCAGTTCGATGTTGGTTCCACAGTTCATCTGGTCCAGTGTTAGCCACGGGTACAGGTAACCTGCCAGCGGTCCCGGTTCGGACCGCAAAAATGGGTGACTTTGGTTCCACACCCGTCCAGAAACCCGACCCGCTGCTTCTTGGCGGGCCACACCCTGCCCCATACCTATCAACCTGTGGGTTTCGCTGGTTTTGGCTAGACCGATTGGTTCCGAACTCTGGTTCTGTGTTTCAGGGTTCACTATATATCTTCGCATTCAGATATGCTAATGTTCATTGCAAAATATGGACATTGGTACGTTGCTGTCCTTTTTTGATGCATTTGCCACCTTAATGATCAAAAGCAACAGAGACACACTCCCTACCCCAGCCGGAAAATAAGCGTCTACACAGCGTCAACGATTGTCAGTTGTGTATCCAGGGTAATCTGACGGGTGATAGGTTACATACAGCAATGAACCAAGTATTGGCCGCCTTCATAGTAAAAAGAGACAGCGAAATGCTCCCTGCCCCATGGTGAAAATGAGCGTGAATGGAGCTTCAACAATTGTTGACCTTCCATCATGGTCAATCACAGCGCGATGTGGCCATTATTGATCATACACATCATTTTCACTGTTTTTGTAAGCTAAAAGGGTCATGAACAGTTTAAGGTAGCATTGAAAATGAAATAAGTTGTTACTGTCCCGGAGGCTGTCGTGGGAATATCCCTTGCTCATCAGCCTATACAGGCTGCGAACTCGATCTATGTGGATGTTTGAGATGAAGCGGCACTCATATTACCGAAGATGCAAGACCACAAATGTTGGATGCTCCATTGACGCTCAATTCCAAGCTGCGGCAGGGAGGGTATCGCTATCTCTTTTGCCTGTAAAGGTGGCCAATAATTCCTTTATGACTGTATGCAACCTATCATCCGTCAGATTACCCAGGATGCAAGACCGAAAATCTTTGACACTCTATTGACGCTCATTTTCGGCATGGGGTAGGGAGCGTGTGGCTATAATTTTTGCCTCTAAAGGCGGCCAATACTTCGATTATGTGTAACCATGACCATGTCGGTTCTTATTTACCTCACTTACATGACCTCAAATCGTTCACGCTCTGTTGAGGCTCATTTTGTCACGAGCGTTACTGCAATGTGCAATTGGTTGATTTGGCCTAGTATATCATTCACATTGTTTTGGCAGCCTTTCTATCATTTTCATTTACTTTCTCCTTCATCACTACATTGTTCTTGAATAATACATATAAATATATCCCTTAAAATATACTTTACGGTGTGCGCTGATTGTAGATGATAATACACTCAAAATTCCCGTTCCATTTGATCAATGCTCATCCTCACTTGCAGGTTTGCTCAATAGACTGCTCCTGTCCATAAAATGACTATTAGCTGCATTACCACACAGCAGATAGTGTACCAACCAGTGGATGTTCCTTGATCAGTCAGCAAATCTGTATTAGAATCTGTATCGTGCTGGCTATCCTGGGCATATGCATCAAGATTGGAAAATTGAGCGCTGGATGGAGATGCATGCGAATACACATATCCGGGTGGCATACTGCCCATTTGGGAACTTTGGGCTCCCTCATCGTCCACCGGGTGGCTCAGGTGGGTTTCCAGGCAGAGGTGATGTTGGTTCTATTGTCGGCAGTCTGTGTCAGTCGGGCGGAGGTGCAATGGTTCCTTCACGCCCCCAGTGTGGCTGCGTATTCTTTGCGGTGCCATCTTGCCAAGGAAGGCATCCGTCTGTGAGGTTTTGCCAGAGCTTAGCCGGGTGTCTTTATATCCCAGACTTCACTTTGCTATGCGCAGGAGACATAACTCCCCGGTTCTTCTGTTCTCGGACTTCGGCGTGAGCCTTGTTGAACCGGTATTGTGTTTCTACTATCGCGGTGCGTGAAAACCCTTCTTTGGCCATTTTCGCCATGTTCAAGGCCAGGTGGATGTCGGACTGTTCCAGCTGTACCAGACCTCCTTGCATTGCCATAGTAGCAGGTATGTTGAAAACCAACAAGAAATTAGTTGTTGCATCTAACAATGTCATTCAGCTACTACCTCAACCATATATGCTTCTGTGGTCTCCTCAAATGTGATTGTGGCCTGGTTCGTCCACTCTCGGGGATGCATATCAAGAAATTTGACTCTGACAATCCCGGAGCTGACAACATCATGATTTGCAATGTTGCTGGCTGTGCAGACAAACGCCATGGTTGACCATCGAGGTTTCCCATTACCGGCCGCTATAAATTGGTTTTCTAGCTCTCTATGTATACTCCCTGTATGTTAGACGATTAGTTGATGGCCATTCACCACAATATGGATGTACTCACATCCAAATGCATGCTGCTTCTTATTCTTCCTGCTTCCGGTCGTATGGACGATTTGGAAATCTGCATCCTGGGTGAGATTTTCTGTGGCTGCATTGGCAGAGTCACGGTGGCCTAACTGGTCTCTGGATTGGTGCTGTGTGCCACCGATTGACCCAAGGGATGAAGTGCCTGTCGATCGGCTTGATTCAGATCTGCTCTCACCTGGCTGATGTGTTGGTGTCACCATGATGTGCTGGTGTTTAATAGGAGAGGAAGATGATAACGAAAAGAAGTGGGAAGTCCTGAGGAATACATAGGCAGCTTCAAGTCAGAATGAAATATGTAACAGCCAACTTGCACGTTCTACTCAAGATGAATCCTGCTGCTTATAGCTGCAAGATGCGGAGGTTTCCCACTGTCCTGCAGTTTTGAAGTAAGTTGGCCCGATGTGGTTTGTTTGTTTAAAGGGGTAAATAGAGGTGTACGACAGCCAGAATCTCATAATTGTCAGATAGAAAGAGGAAATTCTTCGAGGGAAAGGATGTCTGGTGATGTTTGTCTCAGAAAATCCCAGGGATATTATGTGAAACTGATGCTAACAATCAAGTCGTGTTGTATGGTCAGCATATCAAGTGCCATTTTATTGACAGTCAAAACTCCGATTTTGCTTTGTTCAAGTTGATCAAACGTACCAACCTTGACATAAAAGATGCAGTTTGCCTCCATATCATCCATATATTGCAACATCCAACATCGCGCCCAACGACAAAGTCAACACAAACGATAATGGTCATTGTTCGGAAAAAGAACTTTTCGCCATTTCCAGTGGGCAAAGGCGGCAAATTGAAAAAGTGTTCCACACTTCAACGTCATCAAGCGAAGGAAGGCATGAGCGGATTGGAGGCAGAATGAGTCTGAGCACTGGGAGCATTGCACAGCTTCCGATCCAAAAAGAAGGTTGCAGCAGAGCAACGACGAGAAAGTGCTTTTTGAAGAATAAAGAGGAAGAGAAATGGATCGAGGATTATGTTGAGAGAGAATCCGGTGCGGCAAGTAAGCGAGTTGAAAATGCAGCGACAGCAATGAAGCAGGAGCGGGAAGATATGAGGAAAATTGAAAACACGGGATTGACAACCAGAGAGCCCAAACAAATGTTTCAGGAGATGTTGAATGATATGGGAGACAGTCTGAGCAATCTTGCAAGTTCTGATGATGAGGAGGATGCGAAAGATGAGGACGATGAAGATACAGAGCTGGGCAAGCTGAGCGAAGATGACAAACCTGGCTGGTGGATGGGCATGATCTCTAAAACGGTACAGCAGCGCATGGACTGGTTTCGGCGGAAGCAGCAGAAGACTGACGAATTGACGGAACTGGGATATGGGAATGTAGCCGAAGACTTCTGTGAAAGAGATAAGAAATACGGCACAACTGAATGAAGGGTTCCGGCGGTCGTTAAACTGCAAAGAGATGATGGTGCAGCCACACCTGCACCCTCATCATGTGCAGTGCGTATGAAGACACTGCATATTGTCCCCAGACTATCGCAACAGCCGCAAGGGACTTCTGGACCAGGATGTAGTCATAACACGTTAAGTTCCAGCAAGCCACAGTCAAACAGAAGCATAGCGTGTCTTCTGCCCGATGCGGAGCTCGATTGATCACCTATCAAGCCAGCGAAGCCTGTTGAACCCGTAAGCATTTACTGATGCGTATTGCCCCCCCAACTAAACACCTAATGGAAATCGGATTTGGACCAAGAATTGTGAACGGCTACTGCATCGCTGGAGGAATTGATCGGCAAATTGAATCATTCGACGTCATATTTCACTGAAAAGCCATTCATGTTCCAGTTTGGCTACGTGTCAGCTTTGTGTTGATTTCAGTGACCAAATTGTGACAGAATAATTGGTCAGTGCATGTGCAAGGGTCGTTCACACTGTGAAAATGTTTAGATTCAATATCAGGCTTCAATTCGACTAATAGACTCGATATCTTTTGCCTGTTACTGTCAAGTGAGAAAGCAAGAATTAAATTACAGACTATATTTACTACCAAGATTTACATGAGTGATGTCATACAAGTCATAGAAGGAGCGGTCAGTGCTGAAAATGAATGTGTCTGAATGATGACTGTCATGCAGCATTCATCCATATATCCAACTGCATAACTCTCCGCACAGACCTGGGGCACATAGCTGAGATAATTAAAATTGTTTATGGTACATCATGGAAATTGAGGAGAAGGAGCAGGATGAGGAAAGGTGAGAAAGTCAGGCTATATTAATCAATGACTAGTGGAAGGATCTATATGCCCTAATTTGCAGGCCGAAAGCCCGGGAATGTGATACGACCACATCATCTATCACTCAGATAACGTGGATAATGGTCGATCTGAAATTCAGAGGCCCCAAACTATCTGGATTCAAATGCTAGATTGGCGGTCAGTTATGACTATACAATTCACCAGACACAATTTTCAAGAGTACGATTACTCTGTGGATGAGTTTACTGTGAGCGTTAACTGAGCGTCAACAGTTTTTGGTTTTACACTTTCGAAAATCAAAGGGATGCATTGTCACATCCTTCCACATTAAATGTATTGGTCGTCATTATAGCTAGAGAGGCAAGTGACACACGCGTTGCTCCATGCTATAAATCAGTGTCAACAGAGCGTCAATGATTTTAGCCCTTCCATCATGAATAACCCAAGGGCTGTGCAACCACATTAACCCATAATTGAATTATCGGCTGCAGTTCTAGACCAAAATGTGTGCAACGAGATATCTATTATTTCATAAAAATCAGCATCAACGGAGCATCAACAATTTCTGGTCCTGCATCTTGCATAATCCAATGGCTGCGCATTGGCATTAATCCATAATCGAAGTAATGGCACCCTGCATGTGCAAAAATGCTTGTAACGATACTGCTACCACCTCCCAAAAATAAGCTTCAGCAGTGTGGCAACAGGTTTTGTGGGGCTCAGTAAGCTTCCCAGCAAGGAACTACTTGGCGTTATACCTAGGTTGAATTTCTCACGGTCAGTCTTTTCAATATGTCCTTGTATACAACTTTACACCTATGCATGCAATGTCTCACAGGTCTTACTGTTGTCTTGTGTGTAGCTCATGAGTCAATAATGAAGAACCAGCATTCTACATTACTATAATGTAACATTTGACAGTCTCTCAACTTGACTAAAGCAGCTTTCAAATTCCTACCACCATGTTGGATTCCCAATCTTTATATATCTTGTTGCTAGAGGTTTTGATATCTGCCAAAAATGCACATGTCTTTATTCATGATTTGGGCAACCTGATTTTACCAATCATATTTCACACGTGGTGGGCGTGTACGAATGTGGGCACGAAGCGTCCGAGTGCGTAGATAACTTCTAGACATGCGCATTGGTGGCGATTCTATTTGCATTTCGGAATTGAGGACACTGGCAGCCCTGGCAGCATATGCATCATGTGTCATCAAATTGTTCGCCATCCATCAGAACATGGGATCAGCGCAATGCGGAAACACTTACTGGCAAAAGTGCACATTGCAAAGTTAAACAAATTGACACAGTCAGCAGTTTCTGAATTGACATGGACAACCATTGATGAAACACCTTTCGCCATACTGCAGGGAGAAGACAGTCAAGGAATTACCATAGGAAGTTAGCAGCTGAAATTTATATTCGGCAGTTAGGTTTTGCCTATGTTGATTAGTGTTAGCAACGGGTCCGGGTAACCCGGCAGCGGTCCGGGTTTTGACCAGCAGTTCGGTTCAGTTCTGTTCCATACCCGGCCAAAAACCCAACCCGCTTTGTCTTGGTGGGTGTGTTAACCGGACTGGACATAGAACTGAGGGTGTTTGGCCGGGTTGGAACCGGACCGCGGTTTCAAATATACAGTTCCTACTCCTTTGGCTCCAATTAAGTATTTGAGTCCTGATTGTATCACAACATGATCAGTATGTAGATTGTGCAGTTTTAGTCGCTCTTTCACCTCCCACTTTCAGATTTGCGATCCGACTGATATTCGTTGAGTGGTTGTGAAATAATGGCCGATTTTAAGCGAAATCAGCGGGATTTCGATCGCGACTCAACAAATAGTTGTCGGATCGCAAATCTGAAAGCGGGAGCTGAAAGAGCGACTACAACTGCACAATGTACGTACTGATCATGTTGTGATACGATCAGAACTCAAATACTTAATTGGAGCCAAAATGGTCAATTTCAAATGCCAGGTTTTAGGTGGTAAAACCGCCCCATCTCCGACGGTCCGGGTTTTTGTGTGGTAAGACCCGTTGCCACGGTCCGGATTCGGGTGGAACCGGACCGTGAACCGACCCGGCAATTTGGACCCGTTGCTAATACTAATGTTGATACAATTGACCGAGACAACGCTCCAAACTGGTGGCAAAGGACTTTGTAACTTCCCAATTTCACCAAGACACCTGGAATCGCTGCCTCATGTTAGGATTTGTTTCGGCACTTATTCCATGAAACACTCTAGCAAACCTCGAGCTGGGGCAGTCATATAATGCATTACACAGTGAGCTGGTGCTGCCATGAGCCAGCACCCTTAGCAACATCTGCCGGAGGGAGTACTCACTGAAAGTGGATGCAACTGAGAAGCAATTACCGTCAAGATATAGAGTAAGCTTAACTTTGAACAGGTGGATATGGACGAACGAATTAGCCAAAACATTGGTCATATCTTACTATATGGATCGAAATCAGGCATTGCAAGAAGTTCAACTCGCTATCGACGAGGTTTGATAGGCTGCTCATTTCCTATTTTGCAATTTAATTTTGTATAATGGGTCAAGGGTCAACATACTGGAGCAAGGCTTGCCATAGATTCGGAGGAAGTTCTTGATTGTGTGGAGATTAGTAACAGCCGTTTACTTGTAATCACGACTGACATTGCTTCTTCAAATTACTCGATGACTTGGGAACTACAATAAACACTTGAGGCCTCTGGAATCGAGTGGCCTACAATGAAGAACCACATACCATGCATGGCACATGTCATTCCGTTTGCTTTGGGTGCATTCAAGGGTAGTCTCAGTGTAAAACGCCACACGAAGTCTTGGGAAGCCCATGAGCGCAATCATCAATTTGGAGAGAATGAATGCACAGCCATTGGGAAGAGTGAAGGACTGCGAAGAGAGGGCAAGGCTAGAATCAATAAGGTGTCCGATATGAGACCAGGTTTGGCAAAGATAATTGAGAAAGTACGTATTTCTAGACATTTTAACAGAACTAAAACTCACCTCCATCTAGCAGAGAATGATTGCTGTATTGTTTACGCTGACACCTGGTTGTCGAAATGAGTTCATTGACTGTCAAAAAGCCGATGTGCGAAGTGCAGTACTACCAATTAGGGATGTGAAAACATGGTGGAATTCAACACTGGAGTTACGTGAGCGAGCATACCGACTATGAGAATTCACCCGCAAGATGCTCAAACATCCAAAATCCCATGATTACTCGCCACTCTTCACAACCCAAGATTAATGGATCATCGTCAAGTACATTCTGGAAGTTTTGAGGCCATTCCGATACTGGACCCTGTGGATGTTGAAAAGGCATACAGTTACTCTGCTTCACGTCATCACGGTCTACAATGAGATGTCCGACTATATTGATGGCGTCAGGCGAGCTTTAGCTAAGGAGAATACTCAACAGACGGAAGACTTATACTTCAGTGTGAAGTTTGCGCGGCAGATGCGGTCAAAATAATAAGCTGGAGTTGCTCCAATGACTGGAACACATCTCATTTCAGCACATATCCTCAATTGTTTGCGGAATTTGTGATGATTTAGGACGTGAGACAACATAATGGATATTAATCCTGAGGATGTAACTTCTTATACTGCCCAATACCAAGAGGCGCTTCTGAAGCATGTGGAGAACAAATTCTGTGCCAAACATCAACGAATGTCTGTCATTAAACCCCACAATGTTCCAGGCAGCAATCTCTTCCCCTCTGCAAAGGCTTCTGGATTTGGTCAATTATGTTTGGATCCATATGATTTGTCCAGCGATGAAGAATAATATTGGATGCCTAAAAGCATGGCGGAAATGACACCCAGACGATGCAATTGCGCAGCACACATAGTGACAGCCGCAAGACTCTATTTGAATTCACCGGCTGGGGCACCCAAGAACTGGCGGCATATCAATCGAAATCTTACTGATTACGACTCCGACCCCATGGAGATTAACAGTACATTTTGGTTACTGGATATCACCGACTGGTGGCATCAACAAGAAGAAATGCACTCAAAGTACGCCGATCTGTCCAATGTGGCATGCGACATATTCCCTATCATACCACATGGTGTCAGAGTGGAGGACAGTTTCTCCCTTGGGTGCGATGTTATCGATTGGAGGCAGTCTAAAACCACTGGTGAGACCCTGTGGGAAAAAGTAGTAGTAAGGCAGTTGGCTCAAGGCAACAATGGAATATTTGCAGGTGATTACACAGCATTGGATCCCACACAGACCGAAAACAACTTGCAATTGAAGAGAGCAGTGGAGGAAAGCATTTTTGACAGAATGGCCAAGGTGCATAACGTTTTGGAGATGTGGCAGGGCAGCCGAAACCTACGTGCTACACACAAGGAATCTCGCGCTAAATCAAGCAAATCACAGCTGTAGGATACATTTCAGATACTGAAGAGATCATCAAAGCATCCTGGTAAAACTTTCAACATGATGGTGCGGCTGCATTTAAATCGTCAGAAAGATCACTGTTGCCACCAGCTTTGTCTGCAAAGGACCTCCCTGGAGGACAAACTCAAGTATTGAACATCTGCAGAATCAATTGATTCAACAGTCATCCAGCCGAAAGTGATGAGGACCATGCACCTGCAAGCATTTCAGCCACCGAAAAGTGGCTTGAATGGAATGGTGACTTGGATGATCCAAATGGGAGGGTTGACGACTGGGAGGCAGTCAACAAATCCAATATCGAGCTTGACGATGGCATCGAGGCTCCGGAAACCCCAGATCACTGCGACGTTAGTTGTGCTTCAATTGTTCCTGGATTGATTTGGCCAACATGGAGGTCAATGTAACAGGCTGAAAATGGGTTGATGACGGTCACTACAATGGAAACAAGGCGGAATAAAGGATACAAGAACAAGTAGGACAGAATTGGTCAATATGTTATCACCAGGTTCTATATGTTGCTTGACCGAGAATTGAACATAGAGATATATTATTGGAGAATATCGAGCAGTCACATGTGAATATGTGTTAATGAACAGAAGTATGGTGGGCGAATCGAATCATTCAGCAAGATGACTCAACTTGGTAGAATGAGAGCGACCGGTGGAAGAAGATTAGTGGGCTCTGCTTTGCCAAAGTGCTGAGTCTCAATCTGGCCGAAAGGCAACCAATAAGTCTAAATCATAATTCATACAATTATTGATGGCCGCAGATATTGACTAGACAATGCATTAAAATGAGCATCAACAGAGTGCCCACAATGTGTGTTCTTGTATGCAATGTAATTGTAAAGTGAATTGGTTGCTGTTATGCATAACCGATCTATTGGCTGCCTTTATAGACAAAACAGGAAGCGACATGGTCACTGCGCCATTCTGAAAATGAGCATCAACCGAGCGTCAACGATTTTTGGTGTTGCATCCTGGGTTATCTACACGTTGATTCGGGGCAATGATTGATATATAATGTATTCGTGCCCTTTTCAGGGAAAATGATGTGGTATATCTTTCTTATGCCATCATGACAATGAGCGTCAACGGAGCATCCACAATTTTCAGTGTTTTAATTTACGTAATTCAAATGTTATGTGGTTGTGGTCAGGCATAATAAATGTAATGGCAGCATTTATATATAAAAAAGTAAGCGACAGGGTCATTACCCAATTCCGAAAATGAGCGTCAACAAAGCGTCAATGATTTTTGGCTTTGCATCTTGGGTTATATAAGTGGCGATTGGTTGCAGACATCTATAAACGAGGTATTAGCCGCATTTATTGGCAAAAACAACAGCCGCACGCTCCCTGCCCCGTCCTGAAAATAAAACTCAACGGAGCCTCAACAAACTTTGGGCTTGCATGTTTGGTAATACAAGTGTCACATTGTAATAATAATGCATATACAATGTAGTGGCGGCCTTTTCAGCCAAAACAGTGTACGATATCTTGGTTACCTTATCTTGAAAATAAGTGTCAACGGAGCATCAACAACTTTTAGTTGTGTATATTGGGTAAACAAGGCATCCCACAGATATTTTAGCTCATAACAGAACTATTGACCACCTTTGTAGTCCAAACTACAGCTTACAAAAGGAAAACCATTGATTCCAAAATAATCGATATCGCAACCTGCAAAGCATTCAAAATGTGATTATTGGATGATGACTGAGCAATTTTGATCAAATACTATTATCAAACAGCAAGAGCAAGAGCATTATATGAATCTACAGACAGACCCAGTAGACAACCTGCTGACAACCCACCCAATTGAGACGGGTTGGGAGGTGTCCAATCAACTGTACCCGAGTGGACAGTTTAGGTGTATTGACGACCCAGACCGCCAATTTGGCGACAGTTCGGTTCTGATCCAGACCTGGACCCAAAGCGACAGTCTGGATCCATTGCTAACATTAATCCTATCAATGACACTCTTGAATGTTTCTAGTTCACTGGGTATTGTGACTACTAGCATTCGTTCAACTGCTGATGTCAGTGCTGGATGCCCCAGAGGTGGAGTTGTCTGGATCTCTAAAACGTGATGGGGCACTGAATTCAGTTTCTCCGATGGATTCCACTCACCTTCTGTACCAATCATTCTGAGATAGGTGTTCTGTGCCACATTCACCCACTCTTCAAGGGTATTCCCCCACAAAATTGACTGCAGCAAACCTACAACAACTTTCTCAGTCAGCAATTTGCATATCATAGCCACTGCCCTGAGGTAAAAGTCTTCCCAAGACCAATTTAATCTACCACCTGTGCCCCTGGCATATCCAAAACCCAAACCCATCTCATCACAAAAATCCATATTACCCACACCTGGTGTACCAGACATTTGATTTCAGTTAGGCATGGAATGCACTAAGTATTGCCAGAGTCTCAGTCTGATTGCAATTGTTGAATCCCTCGGGCATTTAGCAGCCTGACTGACCACCTCATCAAGATACTCATGTTAACAATGGTTGTTGATTGTACTGAAAACAGTGCTCAGTACTACACTGCTACTATCTGGATCAAGGACCTCCTTACAATCCTCCACATGCTCTTGAACGTGTCTGGCACCTTTCTTTGTGTTCTTTTCATCCTCAATGATCTCTTTTGGTTGTTCTGAGGTAAGCTGGACAGATGGGCTCATACTTTGGCACTCCTGAAATTCAGAGTGATGTTAGATATTTCACAGACAAGCGAGCATTAGAACAAATATCTCTGTGCGAAATATCATCAATTCTATCCTTTCCATCAGAACTGACATTAATACAATTGCCATTCTCTAGCCCACCAGTCTCCTTGCCTCCCACTCTTCAACACTCTTCAGAACCTTTGAAAGTCTGTATAATGATGTATAGTTGGATATATCAAGGCTTAGCATGGCTGGTGAGGATTACCATTGCTAGTCTAATTAAATGCTCTGCAATGTCCTTCCCTGTAGCTCTCCTCATTTCTACTAACAACAGTTTCAAATATTGTTGCAGTTTCAACTTGAAAGCATTTGCAAGGCAATAGTTGTTTAAAATCTACCCATATTTGGGATCATTCATCATCTGCCCATGTGTATGTAATCCCATATACTCATCATCCAATTAGTCCTGCTCCAAGGTGCAGTTGAATTTCGATAATATAATGAATGGTTGTTTTGAGCCTTAGTTGTAGTCAATGAAATCGATCAGCTGCTCCCAATGCCTCACACCTGCGTACAAGGTTTGGAGTTGTTTTGGTTGATGTTCAGCTACCATTGCCATTCGAAAAGCAGCTAATCACAACCATGTATGTTGTTTCTGGTAACTCAGGAGAGATCGCTCTCCCCTGTTGCCTGTCAGTCTCTCCCAAATGCGTGGGCAGTTACTTGTTGCCTGACTTTCACTTGTCATTCACTCCTGAACCTCAGTTGCTAATTTCTTCGATAATATCTCAATCTACTGCTGGTAATACCTTTCAGCATTAATCAATCTTCCCAACAGCAGCCAGTTCTTGAATGTCACCAAAGAATCTGGGAATTCCTTCTCCCAGGGCAGTGGTCCATTTCAAAGCTGTTTCGAACTGTTCTACCTCTGGATAATGCTATAATCGTACTTTCATCCACTGGTTGATTGCACTGTAGTTGGGCTGGCACATCCTATGGTCAAACTGTGTCCAGAAGTATTTCATTTTCTCCAAGCTGAGTGGGGCTTTGCCCGCTTAACTGTGGAAGTCCAATTAATAATCAAGCTCATCATCGTATTCATATATGTCCTAGGAAAGCTCTGGTGATGGCAGCAAGTGCCAAATCCCTGCGACATCAAATTTCCACACTTCCACAGGCAGCTATATTGTTTCGGTTGGGAGTCTAATTGAGGGTCTCCCAGGGGCACAGGAAAGAAGTACTCATAGAGTGGACCTTGAAGATTATGGCCCACAGGCTGGATTGCTTTCGCGAGGTCCTGGATGCACTGGAGGTGCACATTGATATCACGGCCCACATCCTGTAATCTACAGAGAGGGGAACCTTTGCCACCTACTGTAGCCACCTAGGTGAATGTCATATGCTTGCCACAGTGGCCCATAACTCCGACATCCTTTGCTTCCCCTGGTGCTTGTGTGTGAACTAGGTGTCATATTGAATGGCGAACAGTTGTAATGCTGTGGAGCACCTGGAAATGGCTGCTGTAAAGGTGGGCAATCATACCCATGCAATGGATGCAATTGATTGGTGTGTTTCCGAAATGGACTGTCTTTGCATATGGCAGCTCGTGAACTATTAGCTGATGATGTAGCATGGTTGTCAGGTCACTGTCGCGAGTGAAAAACGCCACCCAGAGGAGCAATATTTGTTGTGTTTGATACAGATCCATTTTTTGACATGCGCTGTGAGCGGATGATGATAGTATACCACTATAGATATGAGATGAGATGTAGAATGAATTGCAGGATTGTTGAGTATATTGCAGAGAGCAGTGACTTTCGGTGAGATAAATGGCTTCATATATCTCTTTGGGTTGTCACCATCTGGGGAATTTAGCTTCACATTTGATCCATGATATCCAGCTGAGATAAAGAATCGTTCACCACACCCACCTTTCCCTGTCATATGCTCGAATTCATGTACTAGAATACTGGATTGATGCTCACCTTTATACTGTTTCATGACTTTACAGGTCATAGAAGGGATATGATATTTTATCACCAGGAACCTAACAAGAACCATATCTAGTGTCAAGTTGTGCACAACAAAGAATATCATACATAAATTGTATGTGTATGACCTGCAATCTTATTCAATTGGAGGCCTGTGAGTTGAGCTGCAATAGTAATTTCTTCCTATGGAGCTTCTTTTCTCAACATGGTTATTCTCCTCAGAATCCACACTCCAACAAACAGTGTATACTGATGCAACCTTCCAACCAGCCTATCAGTTCTTGATGATTATTTCATGGGCATACAGCAAGCGACGAATCTCATCTTATTGATTCTTTTAGGATCAGCTATCTCCATGGTCAGCAGCTCAAACACTTGAGTGTAGGAATAAGTCAGAATTCTACAATGACCAAGAATTGTACTTCCTGGTTTATTAAGAAAATGGATTTTAAGGTGACTGAATTGTACCACTCCCCTGAACGTGGTGGGGTGCAATACATCTGTGGATGTCATACCCTAAGCTGACTTAGCTTGTATTCAACAGAATATCCCTAAGGCTCTAACTCACCCTTTGAAGCCTCATCAAGGTTCATGCAAATATGCTTACACTGACCACATCTCCAATGTGGTTAACACTCGCCTGCATAATGGTTAGCACATTATTCCAAGAAGGAAAGTATTCAATAAAAACAGGCTCAAGGCTCATAGTCGATAATACTACTGAATATTGGGAAATGAATCTGCATTACCTGATGTGATTTCACCACCTGCAGGCTGGGATCGGCCCAATCTGTCAAGGTTCAACTTCAGTAGGTATACCTGGATCGCTATCCGCCATCTTGTCAGCTAATGATCTACCCATAGACAGTATGCCTGTTGCACTGCCACCTAAAGATACTCCTGATGAAGAGACCGTCAACCACCTGAAATCTAATCTGAAATGAACTGCTGATCCAACGATGACAAAGGTTGATAGAGAGGTCGTTGGACTGGAAAATGCAGCGGGAAAGCATGTGGCAAAGTAGCTGGATTGTACAACATGCATCGCAATTACTCAAAACAATTGAATGCATGGCACGAAGTTTGGTCCACACACCTCGCATCATACCCAACCATCTAGCCAGCAAATGAAAGCATGGATAGCACAACATCACACGCATCGACGGGGCTATTTCAAAACCAAATGATTCCAACCAGAAGATGGTATGGAAAACATCCTCTCTGAAGTCTATTTCAGCCTGGGTAATAGTTGTTGGATTGAAGATCATTCCCTGATATTTGGAATACTATACTATAGAGTGTGTCTCAAATATATACAGTTCCTTCTGGCACATCTCCCATTTCAGCCACAGCTCAATGATAAAGCAGTGAACCTCACCAACTCAGATAGTCACTGAATATACAGTACAATGGTTACCGAACATGTGTGGTGGGATATGCAGTCTCAACTTGCTGCCTGAGCAACACTTCGGCCAGTGGTATGAGAACCCCACAAGACTCACAGAATCAAATTTTCGGCCAATCGGCATTACTTGCCACTTTATCTCACGATTGGTAATATATGAAAAGATATCTGTCACACACCAAATCACGGTTCTGAATTCTGATTGGGCTGATCCCGTGTCCACCATTTTGTGCCAAACATACAGCCCAGGCAAGACATAATGCAGTTGGAACTGTACTAACCCCACTTAAGAAACTTGAGATATGTGGCCCTGGCTTGATATGGGATATTGCTGCTGGATTCCAGAGACAATGATTGACTGTGTTAGCGGTCTAGGACAGGGATTTTTGATAACAAGTAACGATTACTGAAGCCTCATATGGCTATTGCCGGATGTCAGGTCTTCATAAAGGTGCTCTGATGGGGCAATGATATTGTCGACCACTCAACAATTTAAGTGACGAGCTTGTTCCCTCAGTGCTTCCGCCGCAGACTAATATTAATGATCCACACACTTTAGTTGTTCACCCAATGCGCAACCAGTTCTAGCAATACACTCTCTGCAATGTCTATCAGTTTTGGCAGCCTGATGAATTTCATTAGCTGCTCCTGGGTTTATTTAAGGACTTATTCCACAGGCTGCTCAAATACCTGACAGGTAGATATATCAAGGATCAATTTGAGAATCAATTCACATCAGTATTATGTTATCCAGACCTCCAACACCTGTCTAAACCATTCGATCGGTTGAAAAGTGGCTGCTGCTGTGGTAGTGACATCTGGGGCATGATCAGAAGACTGGCGGTGCGCTGCGCTCCAAGTCATGTTTGTTCCAATTGTGATAGGATATCTGGGGCAGAAACAGCCTCCAATGAACTGGCAATGGAAGCAGTTCACCCATTATCTGAATTCTCTTTACATGTTTGCCATGGACATCACACTGAGCTATCCCTCAAAGCTCTAGACAATGTATTCAAGCAATTGTATTACACGATGTTTGCTTTTCAAGCAATGAAAATGTCAAAGTCTGCAAAGGCCAAAGTGGATCAACTGTTGGCACAAAAATCTCATCAGGTACAAGAACAAAACATTCATAAAATCTCTGCTGCAATGGATGTTCAGGTGTATGGGGCTGAAATGGTATATACTACAAAACAAAGACAATGGCAGGTAATTTTGGGTTGAGTCCACTGAGCGGCAACCTGATGGTCGGATACTGATTGACAGATCGCAAAAGACCAGTGGTCACATGAAATCTGTCAGGTGACACCAGTGAAATGCAAGCTGTTCAATCAACTATTCCAACATTATGAAGGACAACAATAGCAGGAAGTCAACACTATGGCAACCAGTTCCAGACGCATGTTAGCCAAATAACTTGCTCAAATGAAGACTGCTCTAGAAAAAGAGGATTATGGGGTGGCAAACATGACTGCTGACAAGTGTGTGGAATTCCAGGTCAGTCTATCCGATGCTGAGTCAGTAGCCACTACCTGGAGGATCATTCATATGGAAAACATTGTGAATCGACTCAAGAGTGTAATATATTGTATCACTTCAAATGATCAAATGCAACACAGGCAGGAATTTTCTATCCATTTGTTCAAGTGTGATGCTTGGTGGGAGGCATCCAGTGTTCATGTGCTCTGGAAAACCATAGACAAGGGCATAATACATTTTGGATGTACAGAGATGCATCTTGTAAGCAATATGTCATAGTCATTTCAGCAAATGGATTCAAGTGCCTATTTCACCACTGGTATATCTGAACAGGTATATATCAGCAATGATAAAGAGTCATATGAATCTAGCAACTAAGTCCACTATGTTCAACAGAGGCTCAAGCATAATGACACATGCACCAGTCTTGACTGTATGAATGAGATGTTGATGTCTCTTGCCATTCAAGCCTGGTACAATGTTGACTGTGCAAAAGTTTTCAACCGACTATCCACTACCGATGAATGGCGAGATCCATTCAGAGTCCACATCCTATCGTTGCAGCATTGTCAGGAAGTACCATTTTTCCACCCTGTGTCACAGAAGATGCATCATTTGTGAAGAACGCTTTTCCACAGAGTTTGCAGAAGTATCAAATGAACCTCACTCAGAGATTCATCAGTTGATTTCTGAATTCCCAACTTTGGACAGCTATTCCATTTGCAAATTGAAGTGCACTTGGGACACAAACTTAGTGGACAGGTACTCAGATGCAATTAGAATGTACTAATAGACAACATATTTATTAAGCTTCAGAATGGGCTATTGTACTGCCATCAACCATGCCAATGCCCTCTATCGGTTGAGTGTCAAGGACTTCACTTGAACGTAGAATCTAAGAATGCGAACCAAGGGATCATGCCCGCATCTTATGACATCTGGATCCCACATACAGATGGTGATGTGAGTAACACTTTTCAAGGCCATGTTCATTCTTGTCCGGTATTACACTTTAGCTTGAAACCACTAACCCAAATCCTGCAATTACAGGAACACCTGCTAGCTGAAAAGATAATATCAATTTTCTGAAAGGTTCGAGAAGACTCAACAATGGATGTTGCATGCTTGCAGTCAGAAATATGTAGTAATAACATCAATAAACTAACACAGTCTGTATGGTTGGGCTAATTGTGTGGACAAGTTCATCCGGGTTGTCAAACACACCACTTATATGCATATTGTATCCTTTGAAACAATTGTTTGACTGGCACATTTGGCATGTAAGCATTTTACATCAGATTGAATTGATTTCATATTTCATGTTAATAACCATGTGGATTTGGATACCTCCTGGACTGTATATTAGTTAGATTTCCTGAATCAAGCTGTAAAGGAGATTGATAGTACTCGAATTGTACAATGAACTATAGACTTTACAATACTTACTCCCGGAGAATATGGCTCCATGATTGAAGCCCATTGATCTAGTGTTGGGGATGCAGCCAATACTTCCAATAGCTGCAAAATTTGCACATCCTAATAGTTTCATTTTATAGCAGTTTGAAGGCCACTATACCCTTGCCAAGATAAACTGGTATTCAGTTCTACAACTTCCAGAGCATTGTGGAACACCAGAGAAGTAGTCTCCAAGTGTCTGAGAGCTCATCACTTTGTGTGAAGACTATTTCGGAGCATCAGGAAGCATCTTAAACGATTGGTGAAGCTATTCTGAATTGCCAAGATGTTCTGGTATAACTTCCAAACCATTTTACATTTTGCTGATGTCACTCTGAAAATGTACTGATTCAATACATTGTTATACACTATACAGTAGACCAGTATACACTCTTTAGCATAATTCGGTATTCTATTTCACATCTTCAGTAGCAATAAAATGTCTCTGACTATTGTTTTGAAATACCTGAGATAACATTTCTTTTCAATATGTCTGTGTTGGAGATTTTGAAAGTATCTAAAAGAATTAATATAGCTGTTCAGAGTTGTTGAGTTGTTTAATAATAACTTTCAAATTGTGTTACATTTGTCTCAAAAGAAAACTACAATTATTCATGGTTGTATAGTCCATTATTCTTCAGAAGAAATTGCAAAGAATGGTATGAAAGTATAAGAGACTAGGATGAATGAAAGTTCAGGATATCATTAATTGAATAGCAATTATCAAACAAATTATTTACAGATTGCAGGTTAAACTGCAACTACTTACTTATCAAGAAACATTGAATGTGAATCCACTGTATTCCAAATTAGTAAGAGCCTAATATATCACATGTATAAATATAGTGTGATTTGAAATGTCTAACAGGGAATCACAACTGTCTCAAATATTCTTACTCAAATTGAAATGAAGCCTCAAAGTTACAGTTGCCTCCCACGATCTTTAACAGTATTGATAGATAATTCAACTCCAAAACTTCTGTGTTATATAAAGTTTATTCTGCAGTAAATGAATGCTTATACATTTGCAAATTTCAGAAGTCCGAAATGGAATAACATATTCAAACCTCTCTGACAGCTGAATTGACACACCTGAAACCCGTTCTATGCTATATCTCACTGGACTATATGCAATTGAACATGCTGGATGGTAGCAGAGAGTGCGGGCACATAGCCTCTCTGAATGTGAAGATGTGAATGTTATTTATGACCGAGGTGACCACTTGTTAGAACGAACTATTGTGCAAGCTTCCTGCAGGACCATACTCATGCAGCATAGTAACACCTTAGCATGACCAGAGCTGTCCATGTGAATCACAACGTTCTCCAATCATCTTCGGGAATCTTCACGAAGAAACAACACACCCAGATCAAAACAACCAACCCTGCACAACATCTCTGAACCGTCCAAAATGAAATGTGCTGCTCAGGCCATCTTCCGTGTCACTTTACTCTTCTCCTCTGGCCGCCCACCCATTTCCTTTGAATGCTGCTTCACCATCTCTTTTGCGATTGCCATATTCTCCTCTGTCCCCCAGGTGTTATCCTTCTGGTCCCAACCTTCCCATTTCACTTCATATTCCCAACTGGTTCCCTCAGAGCTGGGTTGGTATGTTGCATTTGAATCAACAACATACCTTGTGCCTGGGTGGCTTGACCCGACCAGTGGAGGTGGCGGCTGCGATGTGATCCTAGAATCATCCTTGTGGTCAATGTAGATTCTGCGGATGTTATGTGTGTCCTAGGTCGTAATATCATTTGGGATATCTAGTTTGACAGTGTCACCACAGATTTGGAGGATCCCATATGGGCCAATGTAATGATGTACCAGTCTTTACCACATAGGGATGATGTTGGTGTATGTGATTGGCGGATTCTTTGTATCCAGAAATACCGTCGCACCGGCGGTGATGGTGGGGTTCATCGAATATCCCAATTTATCAGCCTCAGCTTCCTAGTTATGCTGAGCATGGTGCACCTTGCCCCTGCCGACTCACAAAATACGCTGCAATTGTTCGACTTTTTTGTGGCCTTGTAAGGTTTCTCCCAATTACTTGCTCAGCAGCTGCCAGAGGACTGCAATTGAATCTAGCGGCAAACGCAGCTCATAACCAGGATTGATTTCAAAAGGCAGCTTCTTCGTTGAATGGTGTACTGAGGAAATTTATACCTACTACACTAAGGGGAGGTAGTCGGGCCAATTAGCTTGATCGTGAGTTGCAAAGTCACCAAAATAGCATACAATCATCTTGTTTGGGTTCTCAGAGAGAATATTCATTTCTGGATAAGACGCCACAGAGATGTGCAGCTTCATCAGCAGATGCCTTGCATCTTCTCTTCAATTGTCTGCTGTGAATTACACATCGCTGTCCGATTCAATGTCCTGAGGCATTACGTGTCGGCTGCTGACATTGTCAATGACTATTCACCCAAACCCCAGGGCATCGATTGCTGTCCGGCAGGCTCACAATTATGCTAGCTTTGTCATGCGGTCAACAAATGTTACAATGCAGTCATGGCCATTTGCTGAGGCCGGCAGGTCAGTTTTATAGTCAATGCCAATTCTTTGCCAGCAGCCTTTTGCTACCAGAAGTTGTTGCAGGAGGCCCATGGGTTTCCTGCTCTGGTGGTTGGTTCGATGGCGTAAGTTGCAGCTTGCAACATATAGCTGGCTATCATGCCACATTTCCTTCCAGAGGTGTGGCTGTTTCTTGCATCAGTACATTCCGTCCGCACCGAAGTGTGCCTCTGCTGGAGTGTTGTAGGCCTTGTGGATGATTCATTGTTTCATTGTATATGGAATACACATCTATACTCTCTTCTCTACCTTTCCTTGCTTCTCAATGACTTTTACACTGCATTGTTCCCCACCTGTTTGGTTTCCGAATCTGTATGTAACAACAGTATTGGATTCTGTTTCAACTAGAACCGTTGTGCTGACACCCATGAATTGTGTGCTTTGGTTGATGCCACGGATGGTGGAACACAGGGACTTGGGTTGGTCTCGGACTGTGCAACAGGCCCAAACAATTTGATATCAATTATGGCTGCTCTGTTGTCCTGAATCAATTCGCCTGCTGCAGTGATATCTAGTGCCATCAAATGGCTTTGCTCCCACGGGAAATCGGGGCGGCAAGACAACGTGTCTGAGACCTGATTCTTGCCATGAGGGATGTGCATGACCTCCCAGTGAACATTTTGTAGAACCATCAGGATATTAATATGATGTACAGTGAGGTGTGGGTGTGTGAGGATTCAACACAACATGGCATGGTCCATGCATAACAAAAATGGTTGGTCGGCTCTGTGTAGGTAGAATTTCCAATATACTATTGTATCTCTGATGCCCAATAGTTCTTTGTCGTATGCAGGGTATCACATCTCTGCATGGTGTACTTTATGCTTGAAATAACCAAGTACTTTCATCAGTAAATGTAAACTGGTCCGGAATGCACACACAAGCATCCCAGACACTCCGGTTGACCCCACCACTGCTTCCAATTACTTCGACCTGCTCCCTGGCCCCCCTGCAGCTAAGAAATGTGCTCTCAGACTCTGCAAGAGCATTCTCAGATGCTCCTGAAAGGACCTGCAGTTCTGGAGTTACATGCGGGATGCTTCCTTATATGACTTGTAGGATAGTCAAATTACGGAGCAGCTGAGACCTCTGCACAGGTTTGCAGGTGACTGCGAGAGCAGCTGAGACCTCTTTGCAGCTCTGCAGGTGACTTGGTGCTGTATTCCCCCAGCAGTGGTTGTTTGGGTTCCATTATGTCAAAGCATTTCATCTATCATATTCATCTTTGTGACAGGTACGAGATTCACTACATCATAAAATGCCATGTATTGTCTCGCTAAGCATCGCGATATATATACATACAGGTAATCAGGCGGCGGATGGTAGTTGAGTGTAATTGGAGGAGCACCTTGAGACTCCAATTGCGAGATTTTAGAAATGCACTTGGAGGCCAAAGTGGTGAAATCATCCATTTCTCACCACCACTGCCATTCAGTTTGGCAAGGGGAAGCTGGCGGGGAGCATATGGAGATTCAGAAATAATTGAGCTATGCAGAAATACAGGGATCACAGAGGCATACGGAGATATAGGGATACTGGTGATGGACTGAGCAATGGGTAGTATATAGACATCATTTCATTCTATGTAACAAACACTCTATCTTTTCCATCTCTTCGCCCCATGCAGTATTGCTGAGCTATTATTGCTGCACACAAATTACATGATTCCTCATGCCTGGGTAACCCTCCATATTCTGTCACCCTTGTCCTCCGCTCCTCAAGCCAGAACTGCTGTTTCTTACGAAACCCCTTTAGATGCTGTGAGAGCTCTGCTGTTGCTCCACAGCATGAGCATATGGACATAAGATGTACATGGAGGCTGTGATCTAGTGACTTTTGAAATGCATGTGGATGCCGAGATTGAACCACTTTGGAGATGCGCATGGAGGGCATGGTCGATCGAGATTGGGAGGCTACTCAGAGGCGGTGAATCTAGAGGTGTTCAAAATGAGGGTGGAAGATCGGGAGGGAGGCACAATGGGAGCTGAGACCATAGTCATCGGCTAGCTACGAACTGTGGGAATGGACAGAATTGAGTACAACATGGTCTACTGAGAGCTGAGTGATGTGAGACAGCCATGGAGCAGCAGACTGTTGAGGGTGTGATCATGCAGGACTCGGTGCATGAAGTACGCAGTGTATCCAGTACTCGGTGTATGCTCTACTTGCTGATAGTACATGTTCGTGGCATCGAGAGATAGAAAGCGATGATGTACCTTCATGTTCTTAGATGATAGTAGAGTTGAGGACGAGAAAGTGAGAGAGGAGAGGAGACACAAAATCATTATAAGAAACTGGGACTTAATAGAATTTCACATGCAAGTCAATTTACAATTCCCGATATGGCAGGTATGACTACCGATCCTGTGAATCATAACACTGATACTAGATCTTCTAAACCTAATCAGGGAACATATATATACCTCTGATTTCTCATATCCTCTGGAATCCTCCATAGCATTCCCATCTTGATCCGCCATCTCACTGTCTCATCCACATTTCTACCATCATTACGGAATACAAAGTTAAGCAATCCCTCACTATCATTCTCTGCAAGTATCATGAGTTTACACCAAATACAGCATACACAATATAGCATATACCCAGCACAGCATACACCCAGTACAGTATACACCCAGTACAGTATACACTAAGTACCACATACACCCAGTGCAGCATACACTGAGTGCAGCATACACCAAGTACTACACCAACAACCCAAGTTTATCTGACTTCCGTTCTTTATTACAATTACGTGTTAACCTCTGAATCATGCTTTACCTTCCTGCATGTCTCCCTACAAGATCAACCCCCACCAGCTGGCTCTCCCTGAAAGCTCAAAAGTACAGTCACCTCATCACATTCGCACAGTTGGGCATCGACTCACTGATGAATAGAGTCTCAGCACCCGGCACACCTTCCATCGATTGACTTCAAGACCTCCTCAAATCTCCGCACCAGCATGGACTCCATGTGCATCTCCAGACCCGCAAGATCACATCCTCGGAGTGAATCTCTGTCTTCACTCAATCATGGCATCCAACTTTATCTCTGAACTCTCCAGGTTGCGACCTCCATGTTCTAACGATGATGGTCTATCGAAGTGCATCTCCAAACTCACTCAATCACGGCTTTGCAATGCATCTTAATGTTCACTCTATCATGTCCTCCAAAGTGCATCTCGAAACACACTTCATCACAGCCTCGGAGTGTATCTCGGACTTCACTCATTCACATCTTCAGGCACACCTCACATTGCTCGCAAGCACCGCCTGCAGCCAGTCCAGATATACCACGTGTAGATGGGTAACTATATAGATCATACAAAGATACATAGATACATAGATGGCATTACAAACTGAATCCATGAGATTCAAAAATCGTTGAACAATCAGTAGTCGCTATGATTTCCACATCCACCAGGCGCATTCCCAAAGAAGCATGTATTTCTCCTAGACTGCTCTACAGTGGTTCGAGGAGCACCCAGGAATGGTGCTGATGCTCCCAGATACTCCCACGGTGGTCGTCAGGACTCTTTGCTGCCCAGCGGGTTGTTACTAGACAGTCAAAGTCCATGCAGAATGTTCGCCGATGGTCCCGCTTCAGCCTGAAGGCCCTGGCATCGGTCGAGTCAACTCCCAGATCTAATCACCCTGCGATTCTGGTCCGACAACTCCCAGAGGCTTCCAGTGACAAAAATACATTTTGCTGAGGTTCTCTACCGTGTCTTCAACCTGTGAGAGCTCTGCACCCAATGCATATTTGTGATCATCCATGTGCACGCAATAATTGCCTTCAGTGTTCTGTAGAGCGAGGACTGGAGCGTTGCAGAGTGCATCATTGAGGGTGTCAATTGCATGGTAGCATTCTCTGTTCCATGCGATTTGGAGTGTGCCAGACCTGCCTGAGCTCGCCATGTGACGGTCCATCATTCCCTTAACCTTTCGGAGATGTGCCTATGGCAATCAACAGCATTCCAATGATAGAGTTGTGTCCAATGAATTTTCTATACTAACTGGTGAGCTGCAGGAAGCCTCTCACGTCCGTACAATATTGAGGTTGAGGCTAATCCATTACTGCATGGGTCTCATGTTCCTAGGCGTGGATGCTCCCTGTGGCAATGTCAAAGCCACAAAAGTCAACTTACTGACAAGTTCAGGCACATTTTGCAACTTTGGCCTTCAGACCATATTCAGTGAGTAAGGTGAGCACTCCCTGGACATGTACAGCAAGTTCTGCCCAGGTATGGCTGTGAACCACATCAGGAAAATGTATTTTAGTTACTGGGAGCCTCCCGGAGTATGTGAGTGGAGGCTAGTGTATACTTAGAAGTGTCAATTTTGTGAGAGAATGAGAGCCTGGGAGGGTATTCCGGCCGGCCTTCGGAGTGACTGCGATCTCTGATGACTGCTACGGAAGCACCATCGGCGCGGTAGTGATCAGTTTGGGAGCACCTGGGACGGTCACCCAACCAATGTGGGAATCCCACACTGACTCTTAGAAATGCCTGGGATCTTAATGATATTCATTCGAAGGACTCCAGGCGTTATCTGAGATTCTCCCGATGTACACGAGCAATATGATTACCTTCCCCGTATGATGCATAGATTCTTGTTCATTATCATCTGCTAAATCATACTATAGCACGCAGCATCTCATGCAACATTCTTTTGTGTGCATTGCTACAATACGGGGAACCAGAGAAAATTGGGAGTGATTCAAAAACAAAAGCAGGTAAAACTGAAACAATTACCCGACTAAGCAATCGAATGATATCAATGGAACATCGCCTGAATGTCATCCACCGATCTCCTATCTCATCAGGGTCGACAAATGCAGGAACACACAATTCATTCACGGCATTCAGAAGCTGAATGCACCTATTGTATTTCGGAATGATTCGGGCCTGGCAAGCGGGTGCCATTCAATTCCAAAGTCGTTTGGCTCGATTTGTGAAATCTAAAAGGTTGGAATGGAGAGGTTAGCTCGCGGTGAATCAAAATGGAGTTTGAACGGCAACATTCTGAATTCGGGGGAAAAAGAGGTGCGCTACCAGCATAGTAGGAGTTCCTCATGTGGAGTGCAGGGTGGGCAAGGGGAGTGCTGATGGTGATGGAGGAGCACAGAATGAAATTGAGGGGTGCAAATCCGGGCCAAAGAGCACCGACGGGCATTGAGGAGCACAAATCCAGGCCAAGGAGTGCTGACGGGGATTGAGGAGTGCCTATCCAACAGAGCAGCCCATGCATGCTGAGCAGCGCCTAAAGGGGAGGGAGATAAAGAGTCTGGAATGAAATAGAAGAGGGGATTGAAAAGCGCCCATCCTGGAGGAGGAACGCCAGCAGAGAAGGCGGTATAGAGCACTGAATGAAATATCGAAGCCGCAATCCAGACTGAGGAGCACCGATGGTGATTGAGGAGCGTCTATTGTAGCGGAGGAGTATCATTGGGGAGGGGGGGTGGATGAAGCAGCCCACCATGTGTAATTGATGAGTGCAGAGGCTTCTGCAGTAATACAATCTATCACTGTGGAAGTGTAAAATTTACCTCAATATTCATCTTGAGAAAATATAACTGTAACCTTCTTTCCAGTGGCATACTCAGACAGTGCACAATGAATAGCTGCCGCCACAAGCGCCAACATCTGTGGTGTGAGAGGTTGAAAGATCGGTGATGTGGTCGGTTGTCACCCCAAGCCATTGGTGATGAAGACAAATTGATGGTAGATTAAGTCAAGCACTTCCATCCTCATGAACCATGATTTTTTATCATTGATGACATTCGAGCGATACACATAGTCAAACAGGGGCTCCTTATCCGGGATTGGAGTCTCAGTCTCTGATGATGAATCCAACTGGGAACTACAGACAAGAGTTCGAGGAGCTCCATTGGCCAAATGCCCTCGAATTGTACCAATCTTTAGTTTTTTCAATGTGTATTTTTGGGGATAAATATCATCATACGTGCATTCGGGGAGCAGAAAACACAATCATCATTTACAGCTTCGTGGGTTTGCGAATCAATTTCAAGGGATGGACCACCAGGTGATTGAGACGGAGATACTGTACCTGCAGGAGCACCTGCAAATGCCCACTGATAATCCTGGGATTCAATGGCTGGTTTCCAAGCTTTGTCAACCATCGAGTACTTCTCATCAGATGTGATCGGCCAGGGAGTCTTTGTGAATATGATTGCCTCCAAGAATCGTTTCACTACCTCAAAAGTAGCCATTTGGTGTTCAGGATTGTTGTAATCTCCACTGGCCTTTGGTTGAGGACCATTCTGGTCTCCACCAGCCTTGGGAAGCGGGATTGTCTGGGCGAGGACAACATCAGACTCACATACTATGGGGATGGTTGACTTTTGGCATTTAAGCAATGGTGGTGCTATGTCCCCGGCTGGATGTTGCAGTTTTGGAAGTGAAGTGCGCGCAATGAGTGTGTCCGCACCGCTCCGTTTCTCGGGTAGTGGAACGCTTGTAGTTGGTATTGTCCTATCATGGCGTGCCTGGTCCGGATGTTGGACCTCCTGCTGGTGTTCCTAATCCTCTTGTTCAATATCGGATGACTATGTGGACGCTCCAGTGTCTTCACTGTCACCATCACTGATCTCCAGATCGGTATTGTCATCATCCTGCTTCATAAGAATCAGAGCGAGGACAGTAGCTATCTCCAACATTTTACTTGCAAGCTGGGTTGGAAGTTCAAACAATTGATCTGCAATGAAGATTGACTTTCTTGAATCCACGTGCAAGTGCTCTCTCAAGGTGTGCATCTTGATTCTTCTGTGAATAGTGATTCCTCGCCTGGCTGGCTGTAGGTTCCATGTTGATGAAGTGAAGTTGGGAATGTAGACAGAAGTATATAAGGGAAAATATAGTATGAAGTTGAATATAATGACAGGAAAATAGGGCAACAGGGTAGCACTCGGTCGAGGAGGATGCAACTCAAGGTGTGCCTGGAGAATGCGACGCGCGGTCGAGGAGGATTCAATTGGAGGTGTACCTGGAAAGCATCCGCAAAAGAGGTTGGCGCTTCATATTTCTACAGCTGATGCAACTTCTTTGTGGTGATTTTGGATGCGTCAGGTGCACTGGATTAGATGGATTGTTCATGCACCCAATTCCCGAATGTTAGCACTCATATCCAAGTACGGTATTGATGCCAGAATTGGAGGTTCGTTACAGGCAACATACCTAGAATTGGACCAGACGCACCTGAAGAACTGGAGACACCTGAAGAACTCGAGCCATTAACCTGGTTGTATCAAGTACCAACTCTCAGGGCCGGACATACGGAATACTGAGATCTGTGTTGATCATGATTGCCCTTGCATGGGACACCACCGAAGGCAGTTCATTATGCCTGTAGTTTGAGCATATGAGCGGTGACCGCGTGATGCAGAATTATCGGTTGGTTGAAGAATCTTGCAGACTTGGACCGAGGATGGAGTTGGGACCTTGGTGAGTGGCAACAGTGAAAGATACATGTGTTCAAACTGAGTTTGTTGCTGATAGTGGATAAATATGAATCTCCAAATGCGGTATACCTGTCGGAAGGAGACCCTATTGTTATGATATTTGGTTGTTTTAAGATTCTGCAGCAATGTTAGCGGTCAATTAGGCAATCTCGTGTGCAGAACTTTACTTTTAGCGTACCGAGTCTCCTGAATTCACAAAATGTATGCAGTCAGTGTAACAGAACAGGGAGAATTTGGGATTACAATGGAGAGATTCAAAATAGAGAAAGAATCGTAAAGGTACAATGAATATTCAGGGGAAATCTAATTGATTGCAGTTCTCGTCAATCGCAAGATTGCTAGCGAATGGGTCATAAATCATCACTCACATTAAGATGTTGCACATAATATCTTGTAAACACTGCATCATTTAATCACAAACTCTTTATTAAGTCTCAATGCTACAATGTTCACTTAACATAATTATTGGGGTTCAAAGCAGTGCATAAGAACAATATGAATGTGTCATGAGGCTTCATCTGACAGCCTGATGACAAAAAACAGCATGCAGTTCCGGCCAATTGAGGTGAAGCGAGCATTGAATCAGCCAGCAGGATTCAATCTAATGTAATGGTCGGGATTGCCAGCTCACCTCACTTTGACCGTTACTTGTACTCTCAGACACTGCCTTTTCTAAACTTGAGCTGTCATCAGGATTTGTTCTTCAGGCACTCTTGGCATTGGACATTGGCGGAAATCAGATATTATCCATTTATGATTTGTCACAAACTTCAGGCGTTCAAGATATGAGGTGGGCAAGCGCTTGCCGGTCACCGATTGAGCCTCTGAGCAGAGACTGCCTTTCAGATTCTACCTCTTCGTGCTCTCTTGATGGAAATCGGTTCACATAATCTATTTTAAGGTATGGTTTTTTGGCGGCCCAAACATACGAGTTAGTCAAAATGTAGCTAAGTCTGCATTAGAAGCGGTGTGATTTTGAACCTGTTCGAGGGAGTGTGGTATACCGGTGAGTGGGAGTTGCTGGTTATCCGCAGAGTCAGTGAGCAGAACAGTCCTTTAAGGTTCACCGTCTCAAGCTGCAGCTCAATTGTGGAGCCCAAACAACATAAGCTATTGTAGGATCTTGGAAACATACTGGTCCGAACATACTTCTTAGTCAAAATCCAGTTAAGTGTGGTGACATATCACCCAGGGCTGTGCATCTATAGTAAGTGTGTGGTGGACACCTTCCTCCAAAGGATGGGTTGACACAGAGCATGACGGTTATGGCATTTTCGCGCCGGCATTCACATACCAATCGAGCATTGGTTCAGATATTAGCTGGGGTACAGCGAGATGATCCGTGCCTGCACCTAAAAGTTTAGTGTCTGAAAGATGACACTCTGTGTGTACTGGCAACCACAGATTCAAAGCATTCAGGAATGAAGAAAATATGCTTGGAATGGAGCAAAATGAATCAATCAACGGTAATGCGAAGTGCGTATACACGATTTAGAGGCCTGCCTAAAGTGGGAATATCTGGTAATAATGAGTGGCGGCTTGTCGAAATTGACCTTTCAATAGCATCTGTGTGCAATGTCAAATCTGAGACCATCAAACTCAACATGAGAGTGGATCTGAGGTGTACCAGAACATCATTCATGAGGGAGGAAATACTCAGCTGTATTCTTCAGGTAAGCCTGGAATACGTGAGCTGTGTCTCAGGATATGATACATCCACTCTATATCACTCAGACAGTCTTTCTATCCCTGGATGATTAGAGATATACTGTGCTGAATCTGTCTCAGGAGAGTCGAGAAGTTGATAGTGATACTCATGTGCAATTGACTGTAAAATATTCAACATTGTTGAGTCAGTGAATGTCCCAAATTCTTTCGCATTCTAGTGTCCAGGGCGCCCGAAATAGCCAAATAACAAATAATTGGAATGACACTTGGATGATCAGCTGCACCTGAAAACTCGAATCTTGTTCACAGATTTAGGGCACACGATTCTACACTGACCATATGCGATGAAGATGAGCAGTGACTGCTACTTCGACTGATTCTCACAAAGAGAAATATAAAGCACCGCAGAATTTGACTTAGTCGACCATTAAACTGGCGCACCTGCTTTTCATCACATATTGGATCATCCAACTCAGGCTATGGTTCAGTTAATCATTGATTTCATGTGATATTCATCATGATAATCAACGAACACGAAAAGGAAACGAACTCTAACCAATACTCCTGGACTCCTCGCTTGCGCCTTATTCTCCATACCTTTGGCTACTTTGCATCAGCTTGTGAGATTGTACTGGTTGAATGTTTAAAGTTGTGTACCTTGCTTGCACTGCCCTGATAATCATGGTTCCTCATTACCATCTGACGGCACGACGTCTCAATGCTCCACAAGCTGTTTCGTATGGACTTCCCGACACTCTAGAATTCAGTGTATCATCGAAGTCATGATGTTTGGTCGGCTCATCAGCCTATGCAGGACTCTCATTTGTGCTACTCCCGAGAGCCGGTGGAGATCACTCGCTCTGTTGTCATAACCACTGGGTCCAGTGTTCAATAGCCATGTGTGTGGAACTCAGTTGTGCCCCAGTTGGACAACTCGTGCAAATGCCTGGCGCTCCTCATTCAATACCCAGACCTTCTGAGTTATTACCGCATGGTTTGCTGATGTGAGATTTAGGCCTGTTCTGCCCACTTTGGGTGTAGTTACGAACACAGAGGGATTTGGCGAATCTTGGAATTTGAGCTGCATTTGTGTGCGCACATCGTTGCCCATTTCCGCATACATGTAGAATATATCGAAATGATCCACAAAGTACTTTGTGAGCCACCACTTCAGATGACGAAATCGGCCTGGGAGAGGACGAAATAGCACTGCCTTTTGAGGAGGAGGTGGACGAGGCATGGCGATTCCATTTATTTCAGTTTTGTGCAGGAGCACCTCATTTGATGCTTTGTCTCTGCCAGGGTTGGGATACTCCCCAGGTGCATTGACAAGCATTGGCAGAAATATGTCTCTCAGCCTTTGGAAAATTGCAGAATCAACCCAAGTATTGATTGGTCATTCATAGTACCATTGTCCTGAAACATCCTTCCGATCCTCAGTGTCTCCCAATACAAATGAGCAACATGCCAGCCGCCATCTATGTACCCTCCACGCTCCTGAAGCACCTTGTGAAGTGTATCTTTCCACATGGGTCTTTAGTTCAGCTCACTCTTCCTCAGTCCATTCAAGATCAACAAGGGGTGCACTCTCTTTAGGTATCCGAACCAGTAGTTTCCCATTCGTGAGTTTTAATTCTGACCACCTCTAGATCGTCCAGCGCTTTGCAATTTGGATCATCTGGTGCGCCACATCCTGTTCGGCGTCGTGGTTGTCAGTCGGGATGGCATGCATCAAACACATGAGAGCGGAACACTGCGCCTCAGCGCCGAGCTTTTACATCACAGAATCATCCTCTGGATCTTGAGGTGCACGTGAAAACAGCCACATCGTCTGAAAACACCGGTCATTGAGTGAATGGAATCCCAGCCTTGCAGTGACTTGAAGTTTGGATCCAGTTCTTGCAGTGATCGCAATGCGCTAGCCTATCGTATTGTTCGTCTTTTACCGATGGAATTCATCAAATATCCCAAAACTCCATGAACAGTGTGAGAGTTGGCCATGGCTTGATGATTTTGCTCTTGATGTGATGGTAACATATGAAACCAGCTGGATAATCCATCAGTTTTCCGGCTCTTCAATACTAGTCTTCAGATTCTCCTGGGTGAGAATTGCATTTTCCGTGTGCAATGAGTTGATGAGTTTGCAATTGGTTCCAGATGTCATCTCATCGATTACACTCTTGAATGTCTCTGCAACTCCAGGCATTGTCACCACCAGGATTGGTTCAAAGGATGATATTAGCGCTGTATGCCCCTGCAGTGGAGTTGACTGGATCTTTGAAAAGCGGTGAGGCACTGAATTCTGTCTCCACAATGGATACCATGCCCGTTCTTCACCGATTATCCCAGGAAAGTTCTTCTGTGCGATACTCACCCACTCCTCATGGGTATTCCCCCACAAAGTCGACAGCAGTAACCCCATTACAACTTTCTCAGTCAGCTGTTTGCGTATCATTACTGCTGCCACTGAGGGGAAAGTCTTGCCAAGCCCCATTTCATCCTCCAGCAGCGCTCCTGGCATATCAGAATATCATACCCATTCCGTCACAATGAACCATATGGCGCAAACTTGGTGTGCCAGAAACATTGTTCCGGCCAGGCCTGGAATTGAATACATCTAGCCTTCAAAATCGTCGTTGGATGATTGGTGAATTGGATGGGCATTCAGTAGCCTGGCCGCCTCATCAAGACATTCATGTTGAAATTCGTTATTGAATGTGTTGAGAACAGTGCGCAATACTGAACAGGTATTATCTGGATCGAGGACCTCCTCGCCATCCAATTGCTCCTGAACCTCTCTTGCACATTGGTCGGTCTTTTTTTCGTCCTCAAAGATCACTTTCAGTTGCTCCAAGGTAAGTTGGGCAGATGGGCTCATGCTCCGGCGCTCCTGAAATTCATCGTGATGTGAGGTATTTCACAGCCAAGCATTTAGACACAATAAATATGTGGAATATAATCAATTCTATTCACTCAATCAGAACTTACATTAATACTACTATCAGTCTCTTTCCCACCTGCCTCCTGATCCACCACTCTTTCATTTGCATCGGATCCTTCCGACGTCTAAGTATACCCATTAGCAGTGGGGCATAACTAACCGTAACAACCCTAGGGGGGAATACCTTGGCCGGTCTTATCACGTGCTCCGGAATATCCTTCCCCGTAGCTGCCTTCATTTCTACCAAAAATCCTTTCAAATTGTGTCCCAGTTTGAACTTGAAGGCATCAGAAAGCACACTATTGTATGAAATCTGACCATATAGAGAGTCATTCATCATTTGTCTGGGTGCGTACCATCCCATATACTCTTCATCCAATTCTTTCTGCTTTGAGTTGCATTTGTAATACACAGTCAGACAGTATGGTGCTTTCAGGCCACAATTTTTTTCAATGATATCAATCAGCTCCTCGCAGTGCATCACATCTGTCTACGACGCTTGGAGTTGATTGCTGGATTTCTGGTCATTGTTGCCGTTCAGCACCCGACAAATCACAACCATGAAAGTTGTATTGGCAACTCTGGTACGTTACCTCATGCTGTTTCGCCCGAGCGCTCTCCCAAATCCATCGCCGGTCCCTTGTTGCCTTGCGTTCCCTTCTTGCTCACCTCCCGAACCCTGCTTGCGCATTTCTTGAAGAACATTCTAACCCACTATCGCCGAATCCATTAAGCATTATCAAAATTTTCCAAAGGCAGCGATTTCCCCGAAGTCACCAAAAAATCTGCAACCGCCATCTCCCAGTTCAGGGGTTCATCTTGCACCTGTTTCAAACCATCCTGTCCCCGGATAATGGCCCGATGCTTCTTCTCCAGAACCCCAGCCACCCATACTTTTTTCCACCCGTTGAAGGTACTAAAGTTGGGCTGCCCCATTCTTTTGGCATATTGCATCAAGGAGAATTCCATTTGCTTCAAGCTCATTGGGGCTTTGCCTTTGGCACCGCACCAGTCTGACAAATTGTTATTGTCATAATCTGCATCCCATTCATCATAGAGAATCGCTGGTAGTGGGGGTATATCGGCACTCCCTGCCACATCAGTCCTGCATGGTTCCTCTGCTGGCTGAAATTGTTTTGTTAGAAGGCTAATGGGGGGTCTGCCAGGTGCGCCGGGAAGTTGTCCTGGTGCTGTAGAGGCGGAAGATGTCGGCTGAATGACTTGATTGTTTCCAGGTTGTGCTGGAGTCACTCCAGGTGCACCTGCAGATGACGGCTCAAGTCCAGTGAACTGCTGAGGGGGGATTATTTGAGGTCCACCATAACCGCCTTGGGGGAAATCATATGCTTGCCACGATGGCCCATATCTCGGATATCCTTGGGTTGCACCAGTGCTTGGATGTGTGCTTGGTCTCATGCTGAATGGGGCAGGGTGGTTGAACTGGAGAGCACCTGGAAATGGTGGCTGCAATGGCGGGTAACTATACCCTAGTGGTGGATGAATTGATTTATGGGTTGCCTGAATTGCATGTCTTTGCTTAGTGTATTTCCAGCATTATTATCTGATGCTCCCACATTGTCATCTGGGCATTGCTGTGAGCCAAACAGCCCACTTGTTGGAGACATATTGGTTGTCTTAGGCAGAGATCCGTTTGTCGACATCATGTGTAAACAAATGATGGGAGTCATTAAGTTATCAATTCAATTGGCGATTTTGAATGCAGCGGAGTAATGTTCAGAATATTGAAGGTAGTAGTGACCTTCGGAGGAAAATGAAAGCCTCTTATATCCATCTTATTTGTCACGAACTGTGGTGTTTCACTGCACCTTTGATTCCATGAAATCCGGCAGAGAAAAGAAATCATAATCACAAACATCCAGCCATTCTTTGTTATATGCTCGAATTGGTATGCTAAGATCTCGGATTGAAGCTCAACTTTGTTTGGTTCATAACAGAAAATGTTATAGAAGGGATACGACATGAAATCTCAAGGAACCCAACGAGAACTATATCCAGTTGGAAGATTAGCACGACTAGGCATTTTACATTCCAAATGGGTGTGTACAAACTGCACATCATTCAATATGAGGCCTTGTTAGTCGAACAGCAACAGTAATTGCTTCCTCTTGAGCTCCTTGGGTATACCGTGTTGTCTTCGCAGGATCTACCCACTGGACAAGGATCGTTACTGAAGACATCATCCTACCACCATATCAGTTCTTGATGATCATTGAGCGGGTATACAGCCAGCTAGGAATCTTACCTATTCATTGCATCAAGCTGATGTTATCCGCTGCTTGAGGCCCAAGCGTAGCCATACTCCGCACAATGCCGCAATGACATAGTTATATGATATGGCCAATCGTAGCAGCACTAGATGAACAGTATGAAACGTTGATCACCGTGATAACAGAAGAACATTCTCTGCTGACAATGTTCAGTCGATAATGTGCAGCATTATTGTGCGGGATATGAGCAATATTATCCTAGTTTGTAACGAAAACTGATTGTAAGGTGACCTTGTTTTACCCCTCCTCTACATTTGGTGGGGTGTGATGCTGCTTTGAAAGTGATAAGCTAGCCTGAATTAGCTCACTTTCAAACACATATCCTTGAGGCTCAAATCCAGCAACACACCATACCCTCTAAAGCATGATCCAGATTCATCAGAACACTAAGGGTATCACAAATATGGTCAACACTCACCAGAAACATGTGCAATGCTCTATCTGCAAATAGAAATTATTTGATGAGAACTGACGGGAAGGTCACTCTCAATAATATCACCCAATATCGATGAATAAAGGGCTATTACCGAACAGGATTTTGCCACCTGCCGGCTGTGATCACCCTGAGCCATCATGGTTTGACTAGAGTAGGTGCACCTGAATGGACATTGACGAGCTGTCAATTATTGATCTACTTATAGACAACATTCCAGGTGCACCACCACCTCAAGATTCTCCCAACGCAGAACCTATTGACCCTCAGCATCCTGATCCCACTTGTAACCCTGCTCCTAGAAAGACAAAGGCTTATAGGCCGGTAGTCGGAGTGGAAAATGCGGGGGGGAGAGGCTATGGCAAAGCATCTGGATTGTACAACAAGCATTACAAGTACTCTGAACATTGGAATCCATGGCATACATTTCGGTCTGCACACGACTTTCAGCAGGCTCAATCGTTTAGCCATCAAACGAAACCATGCATAGATCCGCGTCTCAGGTGCGGTCTTGACAACTTCAGGAATGAATCAAGACAATCAGCAAATGCCCTGCAAAAGCTGCTCTCTGAACTCGATTTCGGGCACAGCGATGATAGTTGGATTTGAGCTGACTCACATTCCTCTGGAATATTATACTACAGGGACATTTTCAAATGTGTCCAGTTCCTCCTAGCACATCTCCCTTATCAGGCACGCCTTCATTTTAACTGGTGCGCCTCGCTGACTCTGATGGTAGTCGAATCTACAGCAAGATGAACATGGGGGATTTGTGGTTGGATAGACAGGATCAACTTCAGGCCGGAGCAACAATAGTGCCAGTCATATGTGCATCGGACAAGACTCACATGACCAACGTTTTGGGTAATCAGCATGCCTGGCCCTGTATCTCACAATTGGTAATATTCAAAAAGATATCCACCTGACACCTAGCAAGTGGGCCTGGATTCTTGTCGGGCCGATCCCATGTCCCCCGAAATGTGGCAAAACTATTGACGAACCATGCCATAACGCGGTTGGAACTGTGCTGTCTCAACTCAGGCATCTTGACATCACAGGCCCTGGCTTGAAATGGCATTTTGCAGAAGGATTCCAGCGACAATGTTACCCTCATATGGCTGCCTGGATCAGGGATTACCCCAAACAAGTGATGGTAGCTCAAGTCTCATATGGCTCATGCCCGATGTGTGGCATTCCTGAAGGTGCGCCGATGGGGCATTCGACTTTTCGACCACTCAATAACTCAAGAGATGAGCATATATACTCAGGCCTGCTGGAGGACATTAATATTGATGCTCTGCACACTCTAGGTGTCCACCCAATCCGCAACCAGTTCTGGCAATACCCTCTCTGCAATGTCTATTGGCTTTGGCAGCCTGCTGAATTCCATCAGCTGCTCTTGGGGTTAGTTAAAGACTGATTGAACTGGCTGCTCATATACCTGGAAGCTAGAAATGTCAAGGATCAATTTGACAATCGATTAACATCAGTGCCGCGAGAACCCGGCGTCCAGCACTTCTCTACACCATTCGAATTATTCAAATTTGGCACCTGGCAAGGTAAAGAGATCCATTGAATGCTCCAAACACTGGCAGTGAATTGCGCTCGACATCTTGACTGCTCCAAAGATAACGGGAAAACAGTGGCGGAAACAGCCTCTGGTGAATTGGTAATGGAAGCAGTGTGGGCATTATGTAAATTCTCTCCACTTATCAGCCAACAAAATCACTCGGATCTATCCCTCAAAGCACTAGAAGATGCACTCCAGCAATTTTACAAGAAGAAGGGGATTTTTCAAGAACAGAAAATGTCAAAGTCTGCGAAGGCCAAACGAGATGACCTGTTGGTGAAGGAATCCCATCAGTTACGCGAACAAAAGATTCATAAGATTCCTGCTGCAATGGAGGCCCTTGTGTATGGGGCTGAAATGGTTTCCCCAACAGAATGTAGGCAATGTGAGGTACGCCAGATTAGAGCCCGGCAAGCGGCAACCACTTGGTTAGATGGTGATCGTCAGAAGTAGTGTTAGCAACGGGCCCGGGTAACCCGCCAGCGGCCTGGGTTTGGACCACAAAAACGGGTCGGTTCGGTTCCAGACCCGTCCAAAAACCCGACCCGCTGACTGTTGGCGGGCCAAACCTGGACCCGTACCCATCAACCCGCGGGTTTCGCCGGGTTTGGCTAGACCGGTCCGTTCCAATCTCCATTTCTGCGTTTCGGGTTTCACATTTATGGTCACATTCAGATATCCTACTGTTAATGGTTAAATATTAACATTGGTACGTCACGGTTCATTTTCGACGTATTAGCCGCCTTGATTTGCAAAACAAAGATACTCACATGCCCAACCACATCCTGGAAATGAGCGTCAATACAACGTCAACAGAGCGTCGACGATATTTGGTCTTGCATCTTTGGTAATATGAGTGGTGCTTGATCACAAGCCACCATAAAGAAGGATATGGCAGCCTTTATAGGCAGAAAGGTACGGGATATTCTAGCCACATCCTCCGGGACAGTAACAACTTATTTCATTTACAGAGCTACAACTAAGTCTTCTTGAGCCTTGTAGTGTATAATAACAGTCATAACGATGTATATAGACAATAACCGCCACATCGTGCTGTGAGTAACCATGATGGAAGGTAAACAATCGTTGACTCTCTGTTGACGCTCATTTTGAAGATGGGGCAGGAAGCGTTTCACTTTCACTTTTGCCTATAAAGGCAGCTAATAATCAGTTTATGACAATGTGCAACCTGTCGCCCCGCAGATTATCCATGATACCTGACCAACAATCATTGACGCTCCGTTGACGCTCATTTTCATGATGGGGCAGGGAGGGTATTGCAATCTGTTTTGCCTATAAAGAGAGGCAATGATTCCTTTATGACTGACTACAACCTATCTGAGGCGTGATTTCCCAGGACGCATGACCAAAAATTGTTGACGCTCCGTTGACGCTCATTTGCATGATGGGGCAGGGAGGGTATTGCAATCTGTATTGCCAATAAAGGCAGCCAATAATGCCTTTATGACTGACTACAACCTATTGGAGGCGTGATTTCCCAGGTCGCATGATCAAAAATCATTCTCGCTCCGTTGATGCTCATTTTGCCATGGCTGTATCCACAATATGCAATCATTCAATTTGGCACAGTCCATCATTCACATCGTTTTGGCTGCCTTTCTGACGTTTTCATTTACTTTCTTCTTGATCACTACATTGTTCTTTAATAATACATAGATATATATAATAATAATCACCAAAATCCTGTGTCTTTCGCTCAATGCTCGTCACCTGCCGCAGGATCGCTCAATCTGCTGCTCTTGTCTACAAAATGAATGTTAGCTGCATTACCACACCACAGAGAGTGTACAAACCTTCATCGGTGAGCCTATCTGGATTGAAATCGGTATCGTCCTCGGTATCCTCATTATGGAAGAATTCCGCTCAGGTAAGAGCGTTAAGTGAATCAGTATATCCGGCCGGCAAATTGACAACTTGAGAAAGTGGAACACCGGAAGTGTTACCGGTTGCGGCGGGTGGCGTGCCGGGCAGTGGTGGAATCGGCTCTGGAGTCCGCTCTCTGCGTTGGTCGGGTGGAGGTGCACCTGTTCCTTTCTGTCTCCAGCGAGTCTGCAGATTCTTTACGGTGCCATTTTGGCAAGGAAGGCAGCCGGACATTTGGTTCTGACAAAGCATTGCCGGGTGTCTTTGTATCGCAGCCTTCACCTTTTTATGCCCAGGAAACTCAACACCCCGCTTCATCTCTTCTCGGACCTCGGCGCGATGTTGCTTGATGAGGTATTTTGTTTCCTCTATTGCGGCGCGCGAAAAGCCTTCTTTGGCCATTTTCGCCATATTCAACGCCAGGCGCATGTTGGACTGTTCCAGCTGTACCCGACCTCCTTGACTTGCCATAGTTGCAGACATGTTGAAAACCTACAAGACATAAGATGCTGCTTCTAACAATGAAATTCGGCTGTTACCTCTACCATATACGCTTCCATAGCCTACTCTAAGCTGATTGAAGTCTGCTTCGTCCACTCACGGAGATGCTTATCAGGAAATTCATCTGACGAAATCCCAGAGCGGACAACATCATGATGTTTTCTGTGGCGGACTGTGCGGACAAATGCCGTTGCCGACCATGGAGGTTTCCTGGTACGGGCAGCAATAAATTCGTTACATCGCTCTCTACGGACACCCGCTGTACGTTATACGGTCAATTGCCCACTCTCTGCCTCGATATGGATATACTCACATCCAACTGCATGCTGCTTCTTATTTTTGCTGCTTCCAGCCTTGCGGACGATTTTTAAATGGGCATCCTGGGTCATATGTTTTGTGGCTGCATTGGCAGCGTCGCGGTGAACTAACTTGTGTCTGCGCTCTTGTTGTGTGCCAAGAATGTCCGTATTTGATCTAGCACCTGCCAATCGGCCGGTATTCGATCCGCTCTCACCTGGCGGAGGTGGTTGTGTATCCATGATGTGCTGGTGTGGAATAGGAGAGGAAGACGATAACGAGAGGAAGTGGGAAGCCCTGAGGACTATATAGTCAGCTTCTTGCCAGAATGAAATAAGTAGCAGCCAACATGATCGTTATGCTCAAGATAAATCCTACTGAGTATGGCTGCAAGTTGCAGGGGTTTCCCGCCACCCCGCAATCTGCAAAAAGTCAGTCTGATGTTGTGTGTTTGGTAACAGGGATACACTGCGGTGTACGACCGCCGGAATCACCTAATCGCTAGATATTAATATGATGCTGTTCGAGGGAAAGGACATCTGCTGATGTTTGTCTCAAATGATCCCTGGGATATTACATGAGAATGACGCTAACAATCATGTCATGTTGTACGGTTAGGGTCACTGTTCCTGATTTATTGACAGTCAAGAGGGAGATTTTGCTTTGTTCAAGATGAGTAAACGTACCAACTTTGACATAAAAGATGCAGCTTGCCTCCATATTGTCCATAACTTACAACATCCAACATCTTGCCCAACAACAAAGTCCACGCAAACTACAATGGTCAATGCTCCAAAACATAAATTTTTGCCACTTCCGGCGGGCAGATACGCCAAATTGACAATGCGGCCAACCCAATGATGTCATCATGCGAATGAAGGCAAGAGCGGCTTGGAAGCACAGAGAGTCCGAGCACTTGGGGCATTGCGCAGCTTGAGATCTAAAAAGAAGCTTGCGCTGGAGAAACGACGAGAAACGCAATTCTTACGTAATGAAGAGAAAGAGAAATGGATTGAGGATTATGTTGAGAGAGATACCGCTGAGGTAACAAAGCGAGTTGAAGATGCAGAGGCAGCGGTCCAGCAAGAACAGGACGATATGACGGGTGCTGAAATCGCGCGATTGACGTCCAGAGAGCCCGAAAAGACATTTGCTGAGATGCTGGTTGCTCTCAGAGACGGTCTGAGTGATCTTGCAATTTCCGACGATGGGCAGGATGGGGAAGATGAGGATGATGAAGAGACTGAGCAGGGCAAGCTGAGCGAAGATGACGAATCCGGCTGGGTGATGGGCACAATCACCAAAATAATACAGCAGCGCATGGAGTGGTTTTGGCAGAAGCAGATGGAGCTCGACAAATTGACCCAACCGGGATGCGAGGATGCAGCCGACTACTTCCGTGCACAAGATAAGAAGTACGGCAGATTCGAATGGAACGTTCTGGCAGTCATTCAGCCACAAACGAATGATGGCGCTCTGGCACCTCCACCGACAACATTTGGAGAGCTTATGGAGAGTCCCGACATTGTCCCCGGAATATCGCAATGGCCGCAAGCGACTTCTCGACTAGGAAGTAGCCATATCAGGCTAGGTTCGGTGAAGCTGCAATCAAAATCGAGCATACCAAGCGGTGAGCCAGCTGCTGAGCCTGATTCGTCAACATTGCTGAAAGCGAAGCCAGTTGAATCAGTAAGCTCTGCAGAACTAGTGATCCTATACCCCTGCATATACCGTCCAGCTAATTACCATATAGATATCGGATTCCGACGAAGAGATGGTGACGGCTCCTGTGTCTGCGGAAAAATAGATATGCAAACTGTAATTTTTGATGTGTGATCGCTGTGAAAAGCGAGTTGTTTACCACTTTCGCTACGTGTCAGCTTTTTCATGATTTCAGCGACCAAATTGCGAGAAATGATGATTTGTCTGTGCATGTGCAAGGGTCGAATGCACCATGTGAAAGTTCAAGAATTCAAATCGCACTTTAAGACGGCCAAAACGTATGGTTTCTTCTGCAAGTGACTGTTAAGTGACAAAGCAAAAGCAATATTAGTGACGAAATGTGCTAACAAAATTTAGGTGATTAATCTCATACGTGTCATAGAGAGAGCGGTCAGTGCGCATGACGAATTGATCTCAACGACTACTGTCATGCTAAATTCATCCATGGATCCAACCGCATAACTCTCCGCACAGACCTGGTGCACATGGTTGAGATATTTGAAATACCTTGTGGTACTTCATGGAAATCAAGGAGAAGAAGCTGGATAAGGAATGGTGAGGAAGTCGAGCTATATTTACCAAAAACTAGTGAATTGATCTACATGCCGTCAATTGCCAGCCGAAAGTGCGGGAATGTGATAGGGCCACATCATTTCTCACTCAGATAGTGTAGATAGCAGTGGATCAGAAATTGAGAGGTAACAAAACTCCTGGATGCAAACGATAATACATACATACGCAATACTGGAGTCCAATAATGAGTATATGATTCGTTGCAAACAATTATTGAGTGTACAAAGGCTGTTTCGATGTGATCAATGTGAGTGTCAACAGAGCGTGAACGATTTTGAGTGTTACACATTCAGCAATCAATAGCCTGCATTGTCCCATCCTTCCAAATCGGATGTATAGGTCGGTGATATTACGAAAAAGGTAAATGAGACACTCGTTGCCACATCCTAAAAATGAGCATCAACGGAGTGTCAACAATTTTTGGCATTGCGTCATAAAACAGCAAGTAGGCTGTGTGGTTACAGTACGTCATAACCGAACTATCGGCCGCCTTTCTATGGAACAATGGTGGTGGCAACATTTCTACTAGGTCCTAAAAATGAGCGTCAACAGAGCGTCAATGACTTTTGGCCTTGCATCTTGGAAAATGCATGAGCTGTGCGGCGACGTTACCCCATAATCGCGCTATCAGCCGCCTTTCTAGGCAACACCTTTTGCAACAATATCGCTACTATGTCCTAAAAATGAGCGTCAACGGAGCGTCAACGACTTTTGGTCTTGAATCATGGAAAATCATAGGGCTGTGCTGCGACATTGAGCCATTATCTGATTATCGGCTTCCTTTCTAGGCAAAAACGGTTGCTACGACATCGCAACTATGTCCTGAAACTGAGAGTCCATGGAGCGTCAATGACTTTTGACCTTGTATCATGGAAAATCCTAGGGCTGTGCGGAAACATTAAGCCATAATCTGATTATCGGCTGCCTTTCTAGGCAAAAACGGTTGCTACAACATCGAAACTATGTCCTAAAAATGAGCGTCAATGGAGCGTCAACGACTTTGGGCCATACATCTTGGTAAACCCGAGGGCACTGTGACGACATTAACACATAATCGAACTATCGGAAGCCATTCTAGGCTACAATGCTTTCGGCTACATCGTCACTATGCCCTAAAAATGATCGTCAACGGAGCGTCAACAATTTCAGGCCTTCCATCTGGGATATTCAAGGGGCTATGTGACCACAGTGAGATATAATCGTGCTATTAGCCGCCTTTCTAGGCAAATATGATTACAGCAAGATCGTAACCATGTCCCAAAATGAGCGTCAACGGAGCGTCAACAGTTTGTGCGCTGGCATTATGGATAATCTAACCGGAATGGAACGCAGATAAACCACAATAAACCTATCGGCAGCCTGTATTGGCAAAGATGCAAGTGACGATATCGCGTCCGCCTCCTACAATTCAGCGCCCATGGTGCGTCAAGGCTCCGAATGCTACACAGCACTAAACTGCATTTTGCCGTTCCTAAATGGAGTTTTACGTGGTCAGTCGTTGCAATCTGTCTTTGTATTCAACTTTACAGATATGCATGCAATGTCTTACTGATCTGATGATCTTCCTTGTAGCTGTAGAGTTAATATTTAAGAACCCGCAGTCTGCTGTAGTGTATCGTCATTTTCGGCTGTCTCTCAGGTCGGAATACCCAGCATCCTAATATCTACCGCCATGTCGGATACAAAATCTTTGAACACTTCATTTCTCGAGGTTACGATCTAATCGAAAAATGAATGTGCCTTCATTCGCGATTTGAGCAACCTTACATTGCAAATCATCTTCGATGCGTGGCGGGCTTCAATGAATGAAGGCTCGAAGTGGCCTATTGCTTGGAATGATTCTAGACATGGGCCATCGTGGAGATTCTATTTACACTATGGAATTGAGGAGACCGGCAGCCCTGGCATCATTTGTATTGTTTGTCATCAAGTTCTTCGCCATCCATCAGTACATGGGACCAGCTCAATGAAGAAACACTTGCTGGCAATGCTCACATCGCAAAGTTAGACAAAATAACAGAGTCAGAGGTCACTGAATTGACTGGTTCGACGGTGGATGAAACAGCTTTGGCCATCCTGAAGAGGCAAGGAAGTCGAGGAATCGCAATAGCAAGTTTGCAGTGGGAAATCAGATTTGATATCAAGTTTAATCCATATCGATCGAAATGACAGACAAAACATTCCAAAGTGGCAGCTAAGGACATTGAAACTTCCGAATTTCACCAAGACACGTGGAATCGCTACCTCATGTTAGGATTTGTTTCGGCACACATTCCATGAAACGCCCTATCAAATCTGGAGCTATGACAGTCATATATGGCATTAAGCGACGATCTAGTCCTACCGTCCGCTACGACCCTTAGCAACATATGCCTGAAAGAATATGCACTGACTGTGGATGCAATTAAGAAGCAATTGCCATTATGAAATGAAGTTACTTTAGCTTTGGACAGATGGACTTCAACGAACAAACTGGCCATAACGTCAGTCATTGCATACTATATGGATCAAAATTGGGCATTGCGTGAAGTTCAACTCGCTTTCGATGAGGTTGATCGTCTGTTCTATTGCCGTCTCAAAAGCTAATTAATGTTGATAGGTCAAGGGCCAACATACTGGAGCAAGGATAGCCATACATTTGAAGGACATGCTTGATCGTTTCGAGCTTACCAACGGCCGTTTGCTTGGTATTACCACTGATAATGCTTCCTCAAACTACTCAATGACACGCGAGCTGCAATCAACACTTGAGGCCTCTGGAATCGAGTGGCCGGCATTGAGGAAACACATACCATGCATGTCGCATGTCATACAGCAGGCTTTAGGTGCATTCATGAGCAGTCTCGGTGTAAAAGGCCACACCAAGTCTTGGGAAGACCATGAGTGCAATCAGCAATGTGGAGAGAATGAGAGCATAGACATTGGGAAGAGTCAAAGACTTCGAAAAGAGGGCAATGCTAGAATCAACAAGGTGTCGGCCATGAGACCAGGTTTAGCAAAGAAAATTGAGAAAGTACGTATTTCATGGGATTTTGAAAGTCCTGAAACTGACCTTTATATAGCAGAGAATGCTTGCTGTATTAGTTACGCTGACTCCTGGTCGCCGAAACGAGTTCATTGACTATCAAAAAGCCAAAACCCGCATTGCGGTACTTCCGATTATGGATGTGAAGACACGGTGGAACTCTACTCTGGAGTTGGTCGAGCGCGCCTACCGATTACGGGAAATCACACGCGAGTGGCTTCAAAACCCAAAATACACTGAATACCTGCCACTATTCACAACTCCGGATGAATGGACGATTGTCAAGTATGTCATGGAAGTATTGAGGCCATTTCGATATTAGACCATTTGGATGTCGAAGAGGCATACAGTCACATTGCATCACATTGTCACAGTGTACAATGACATGTTTGATCACATGGATGGCGTGATGTGAGCTTTGGCCAAGAAGGAGACTCCATGGAAGGAAGACTTGTTCTTCGCAGTGAAGTTAGCTCGACAGAAGCTTTCCAAATACTACGCCGAAGTTACTCCAATGACGGGCATGCGTCTGCTTTCCGCACACATTCTCGATCCTTTCCGGAAGTTGCGATCGTTCAGGAAGTGGGACAAGGGAATGGATATTAATCCTGAGGACGAGACATCCTACACTACACAATACCAGGAGGCCTTTCTGAAGTATGTGGAGAATGAATAGTGTGCCAAACATTGATGTGTGCTGGTCATTAAACTCGAAAGGGTACTGAGCATCAATCTCGTCCCCTCTGCAACGGCTTCAGGGTCCTATCAATCATCCTTTGATCCATATGATTTGTGCAGTGATGATGAGGAATACTTAACGCCTAACAATGGGGCTGAGACGACACCCGGACGAAGCGATCGCACAGCCCGCCCATTGACCGCCCCCAGGCTCTATTTGAATTCACCGCCTGAAGCAACGAAGAACTGGGGACAAATTGATTCAAATCTCAGTCATTACCACTCTGACCTAATGGAGATTAGCAGTACATTTGGGTTACTGGACATAACCGATTAGTGGTGCCAATAGGAGGAAACATACTCAAAGTACGCCGATCTCTTCAACGTGGAGCGCGACATATTCTCAATCACACCACATTGTGTCACAGTGGAGGCCAGTCTTCCACTTGGCCGAGATGTTATTGGCTGGAGGAAGTCAAAAACCACAGGCGAGACCCTTCGCAAAGAGGTCGTTGTCAGGCAGTTCGCTCGAACTAATAATGCGATTTTGGCAGGCACTGACCCAGAATTGGATACTACAAACCCACAAAACGACTTGGAAATGAAGAAAAAGGTGGAGGAAAGGAAATTGCACAGAATTGCCAAGGTTCATGACTGTTTGGAGATGTGGCAGGGCAGCCAAAACCTACATGCTACCCAGAAGGAATCTTGCGCTCGAAATAAGCAGATGATCGCCGTCAGATACATTTCGGACATGGAAGAGATCGTCAAAGCATCCTGGTCACTTATTCAACATGATGGTGCAGCTGCATTTAAATTGTCAGAAGGATCACCTTTGCCACGAAGTTTGTCTGCAAAGGACCTCCCTGGAGGGCGAACTCAAATCTTGAATGTCCGCCGCGTCCGGAGAATCAACCATCATCCAGTCGAACGCAACGAGGACAGTGCTCCTGAAAGCATTTCTGACACCGATGATTGGCTAAACTGGAATGGTGACTTTGTTAATCCAAATGAGAGCGAAGAGGATTGCGCAGCGGACGATGAATCCGATATAGAGCCGAACACTGGCATTGAGGATCCGGAATGCCCAGAGCAGCAGGATGTGAGCGCCGAGCCAAATGTGCCAAGATTGGTTCGGCCAACACCGAAGTCAAAGAGACAGGCTGGAAAGGTGTTGGTGATGGTCAATGGAGTAGAAACGCAGAGAAAGAAAGGAGGGAAGACAAAGTAGGACAGAATGCGTCAATGGTTCACCAGCTTTATGTAGCTTGACCGAGAGTTTCAGTTAGAGATTCATTATGGGCGAATGGTCAGAAGTAGCGTGTGAATATCGGATCATAAATGGATGTATAGCAGGCCCAATGAATCTTTTGGCATGATACATCATTTTTAGTCGTGTGATAGTGAACAGTGCAAGATGATTATGCCGCTCGGCTTTGCCACAGGGCCGAGTCTCAATCATGTAGAAAGACAACCGATATACTCAAATCAGGATGAAAACAATTATTGACCGCAGCAGATGTCGAATGGACAATACATTAAAATGAGCGTCAACAGAGTGTTAATGATTTATGGTCTTGTAAGTATGGTAATTCACCAGTGACTTGCTCATTTTTACGCATAACGGACGTATTGGCTGCTATTACTGGCATAAGAGATAGCAACACGGTCACTGCCCCATTCTTAGCATGTGCGTCAACGGAGCGTCAACGATTTGTGGTCTTGTAAGTACGGTAATTCACCAGTAACTTGGTCGTTTTTATGCATAATGGACATATTGGCAGCTTTTATTGGCACAAGAGATAGCAACAGGGTCACCGCCCCATTCGTAGCATGAGCGTCAACGCAGAGTCAACGATTTGTGGTCTTGTAAGTACGGTAATTCACGAGCGACTGGGTCGTTTTTGTCCATAACGAACGTATTGGCAGCTTTTTTTGGCAAAAGAGACAGCAACACGGTCACCGCCCCATTCATAGCGTGAGCGTCAATGCAGCGTCAACGATTGTTGGCTTTGCATCTTGGGTAGGTTATATTCCGATTGGTTGCAGACATCCGTTTATGAGATATTGGCAGCCTTTACTGGCAAAAACAACAGTGACATGCTCCCTGCGGCATCCTGAAAATGAGCGTCCATGGAGTGTCAACATATTTAGGACTTGCATATTTTGTAATCGAGGCATTGCGTGGATTTTCGCGTGCATAACTGTATTATTGACTGCCTTGCTAGGCAAAAATACCACTTATTGAAGGTGAAACACAGATACCAAATTAATCGATATTGCAAACTGCTCAACAAGCAAAAGCACATTATTGGTTGCTGAAAACACGATTCTGATAAGATACTTTTAACACACTGCAAATACAAGAGCCTTATATGAATCTATAGATGGACCCGCTGGGCGACCCGCTTACAACCCGCCCAATTCGGACGGGTTGGGAGTTTACCATTGAACTGTACCCGAGTGGGCAGTTCAGGTTTATTGACGACACAGACCGCCAAGTTGGCAACGGTTCGGTTTGAACCCGGACCTGGACCCGATGTGACGGTCCGGAACCGTTGCTAAAACTAGTCAGAAGGCAATCGCGCGATTTCCGCGCGAAATCCATCAAGTGACACCTGCTGAGCGCAAGCTGTGCGATAACTTATTCCTCCATCATGAGCGACAACCACTGCAAGATGTCGGGACTAAGATAACTGGCCCCAGAAGCATATTCTCCAAAGGACATGCCCTGATGAATGCTGCCTCCGAAGACGACACTTATGGGGCGGCAAACATGACCGCCGACAGGCCACTGCAATTTCAGATCCGCCTATCCGATGCTGAGACAGAAGCCACAATCTGGAACTTGGCTGATATGGAGCGCATCACTCACCAGCTGGAGAGAGAGATTTATGGCATCACTTCAAATGAACACAAGCAGTTCAAGAAGGAATTCTCCATCCGCTTGATTGAGTCCGAAGCTTGGTGGGACACGATCAGTATTCAGGCGCTCTGGCAAACCATTGCGCAACGTGAATTCCATATCGGATATCCAACGATGCATCATGTGAGCCATATATCAGAGTCAATTCGGCAAAGGGTGTGAGTGACAATGTTTCCATTGATATTTCTGAACAGCTACATATCGCCAAAGTGAAAGTGGCATATTGATCTAGCAATAAAGTCAATTATATTTGACAGAAGCTTAAGCATAATGACCGGTGTACCGGTCTTGACTATATGGAGGAGACACTGTCTTATCTTGCACTCCAAGGCTGGTACACTATTGACTCTGCAAAAGTCTTCAACCTACTGTCCACTACTGATACACGGCGAAGTACATGCAGAGCGCATCTGGTACGTCTCCAAAGAATTCAGCACGAGCCCTTTATCCGCCCCATATCACACGCGGTATATCATTTGAGCGACACATGTGTTCGCTGAGTGTGCCAAAGTATCCAATTTACCTCACTGAGAGATGCATCAGAAGATTTCGGAATATCCAACTTTCCACAGCGATTCCACATGCGAATTGAAGAGGACTGGCAACAAAACATTTGGGGACTCGTGCTCAGATATGATCAGAATGTCCTCATAGACAGTATATTCATTAAACTCCAGAATGGGCTGTTGTATAACCATCAACCATTTCACAACCCCACTTCTGTTGAGCGTCTGGGACTTGATTGCAAGGTAGAAAATCCCAATGCCAACCAAGGGATCATGCCTGAAGCTCATAACATCTGGGTCCAGTATACACAAAGTGAAGAGAATGACCTCAATAACACTTTCCAAGGGCGAATTCCATCTTTTCCTGTATTATTCTTCAGCTTGACTCCACCGAATCAGATTCTTCGATTTCAGGAGCGCCTGCCAGCTGGGAAAGCAATATTGGCCTTTTCTAAGAGGTGCAACAAGACTCAACAATGGGTATTACATCCTCAAGCTCAAGAATACGCGGTGGTGATTCCAACAAAGTTCAATGATTTTCATGGTTGGGCTGATTGTATTGATGGGTTCATCTGGGTTGTCAAACAGACAAATAAGATGCATATTGTGCCCGTTGGAGCAATAGTTGGACCAGTACATTTGGTGTGGGAGAGTGCTGCATCGGGCGGCATCCATAGCGTATCGCTTGTAAATAATCATGTCGATTTGGATACCTACTGGACTGTATATTAAATAGAATAGAATGCCCGATTCTGGTGTGTAGCTGTGAGATAGTTTATTGAATTTTACAATTCGATGTAGACGTGATATATTATCACTCCCGAAGAATCCGGCTGCAGGTGCACTGGAATCCTCTTCGAGACGAGTGTCATAGTCCCAGCAGCTCCGAAATTTGACCACCCTAACGGCATGGTTTTATCACATTCTGAAGACGACTTCATACTCTTTAGAATACTCTTGTATACTGTTCAGCTATTTCAGAAGCGTTGAGGAGCACCTGAAAGTACTCTCAGAGGATCTGAGAAGCACATCATTGTGCATTCAGCCTGTTTGGGAGCTTCTGGGAGCTTCTGGAAGGATCTGTGTGGCTGTTCAGAATAACTGAGTCGTTGAGTTCTGACTTCTTTTGCTGATGCATAAGATCATAATGATCCTGGATACTTATGTCGTTTACTGTGCCATGATCTATGAACATACACAGTGTACCATCAGGTGTTGCCACGATTGTTACTGGTGCGCCGGAATTGCTTTGAGAGGGCTGAATCCAACCAGAGCGAATTGCCTTGTCTATCTGCCTCCGATGCTCTTCTACTTCCCGTGGAGGGATGTGGTACGGTGTGCAGAACAGTATTCGGCCATTTGGGTCCATTTTGATTTCCCAATTGGCCTCGCTTTCTTGGTAACAATTTGGATAAATAGGCTTGCCAAAGAGGCTGTGGAGTTCTGTCAACATCTCATGATGCTTACGCGGCAGGTCATCTATCAGAAGTGTGTTGCCATCACTGCGGTAGTGCACTTTCAACAAAAATGGCTGTTCACCATGCGGGCAAATATGCAATTCAGCTGTCCCTCTCTTATAACATAAATAATCATGATTTTGGCCTGCTTGACTATTCCTTTGTCGACATCCAAGGTGCATTGGCCCAGCAACCAGTATACTTGGCCTTCCTCTCTTTCTACCCAGAAATTGTCCGCAATCCATATCGTGTTCTGGTCATAGTCAAGATGATATCAGTGGTCCATGTCACCTATCCATCTGTTTTCTAGCACAATATCATAGCCCTTTACGTTATATGCCATAAATTCTGCCTTATAGACATATGACGCACCTAGTTGTAATTTCAATTAGACTCATTGGTGCTTCTATAAGCCATCCTTGGCATTGACATTGGCCATCTCCACAATCATCCCTCCTGCATTTTGCACTCAGGGCAGCCCCTGGGCATGTTAGTTCATCAAGGAACTTCCAACCCACATGGTTATCCAACATACCATCATCCTTCACTACTCTTGCCATTGTGCAGCTCCACCACCCTGCTTTAACTTGGTATCATATTTTTCCTTTGAATCTTAGTAGGTCGACCGCTGAGTCATCTAGTTTACTACCATTCAAGTGGTGGTAACAGGTGAAAAACTTGAATTGACTCTCTGGCACCATTTTGCCACCCTTTTTGACAATACCATACATGATGGTGTTCTTATGGGAGGTACAGCCACAGCTACTAACCTCCTTTGCCATATCTCACCTCAGAGTCTGAGTCTGAAAAACTCTACAACTCACTCTCCGCCTCACTGTCTGTCTTCTACTTAGTATCTTTCCCAGTGGCATGCTGTCCTGTCTCTTTTTGACTGGTTGATGCACCTGCCTTGTTCTTGTTCTTGTGTGGGCATCCTGAATTGGTGTTTGGGGCATCTTTGCCAACCAAAGCTTCTTTGAGTAGCCTCCTCATCAAGTCAAGTCACAGTTTGGGCAATTGTGAGCGATATGACCAATCTGGCCACATATATAGCAGGTTGAACCATCATCATTGGCCGTGCCAGCTGTGCCAGTTGTACCACCAGTCTTGGAATCAATGTTCCTAGCAGAAGCTTTTGTAGTTGTGATAGTGTTTGCGCTGCAGCCACATCCTGGTTGGGACTTGTGGAGAGACGTGTCCAACCCGGCATGGTTCTACATGCACTGTTCATCGGTTGGAGTCCTATCGTGTGTGACAATATAACTGACCGAACCCTTATAAACTCCCAAGTTGCTCATTTGGTTCTCATACCCATAAGCATCGGCAAACATTTCGGCTGGCATTAGCTGGTATGGGTCCAACTTTGAACAGATGAGATGGAAATGCTCATTGAACTGAATGATGCATTCTCCCTTCTTTAGAGTCTGTTCCTCTCACTTGCATTTGACCAGGTCCAAGGAGCTTAATGGAATAGACTTCACTTTTGACTTCATGCGAATGGTGGACCATTCATTCAGCATACCCATTTGGAAATGGTGCATGGCCCAGTCTGTTCCATTGCCTTTTAGCTGTAGCACTGCTTGCTCACCCCAACATAGGGTACCCACCCATCCAATGGCCCGGACTGCATTCTTCGAATGTCGTTCCCACGGAAAAAGGAAGGTGGTGACATCATCCAATGTTCGTTTGCCCTCACACGTCAGTAGGTTAGAAGACCTCAACGCAAGGCTGTGGCTTCCAGAGGGGCCAGGTGTCAGCTCGGAAGAGCCACGGATCACAAATACACCAACAGTCAGTTTGGAGAAGCCTCAGATCCCTGATAAGCCTGGGGCCTGTTTGGTGGTATTCAGTGCCAGAGTTGTGTGCACTTGGTAAGGCATTAGTTGGTGAATGATATGTTCAAACCCACTCAACTCAGATTCTAGGCCGCTTTTCTTGGTTGAGCGATTGTTTACTTGGTGCAGCATGTCTGTCCTCAGCTGGAGCAGGGTAATATTGGTCTGCTGTGTTCTCTCTGCCTCTGGCTTCAACTTGATGAGCCACCTTTCCAACTTGGCCGCATAACATTTCTCAATCTGGAGCTCTTCCTCCAACTTCTCAGTTTCATCGTGTGCTGCTGCTAACTCCTTCCTCAGGCTTTCCTTGAAGGGCTCAACAGCCTCCTACTTCTTGTCTTCAGTGGTCAAGCTTGTGTTGAGGTTGCAAAGATTGGCAAATGTCTCGGCTTGTTCCAGGCTGTCCGAGTGGTTCGCGTTAACAATGTGCCGTTGAACTGCCTCCATAGGTACGATCATGTCCATTGCTTGGTCAGACAAGCGCCCGGGGCCATTGTCAATTACCTTAATTCAGTTTGTGATGTATTCTGTTGGGCGAAGATCTGTAGGTTGAAAGCCTGTGGTGGCTACTGTCTTGAAGTTGCTGCTAAACCTAGTTGACTCAGCCTTGTCAATTCTGTCAATAAATCTAACATCTTGCGCACAGTTCACATTGTGCATGTCATGCACTTCTTGCATGGTGGGAAGGACTGCCCAGTCAGTGGACCAATGCAATGACTCTGAGACACCGGCAGTCCACAGGTTTGATGACAATCTAAGTAACCCAGCCATCATGCATTGTATTTTGATAGCTTCTAATGCTTGTGAGGCGATCAGAAGTCCAGTGTTGCTACCAATCTGGGCAAATAGCCTCTCTGTACATGGAGAAGTGAATGTTATTGACGATCAAGCCAACCTCTTGCCAGAACTAACTTCTATATGAGTGTCCTGCAAAGCCACACCTTACCATGACCAGAGCCATCCACCAACAGAGAGTATATATCAACAGTGGTATTATGTTCAGATTACAAATTGCAATCAATAGATTAATGTAATCATTAGCAGTAAATGTATTTCCAAATCTCAATGATGATGATTCCAAGCCAGACTAACTAGGTCGTAATCTATCATTATTATATCTGTAATTCAATATAGCATTATTACATAATTAATGCTACTGACAAAATTTCTCAAGATTTAGTTACCATGCTATACTTTTTGACATTAACTTTAAGGCTACTGAATAGAACTAATATTTATCTCTATGTCAATTTGATGCTGGCATTTTTAATAGTTCACAAGTCTAACTTCTTGGCTATTAGCGTAAAGATCAAGATACCTAAAACCAAATAATCAGAAATATAATTAGCATTACAATCCAAACATATACAATTCTCACCCAAGTTATAAACTTTGAATGGTCAATATACCTCTCAGATACTCTCCACCATAGCATGGTAAGTCTTTTCTATAATAATCTACCCAATAGTCACTTTAAAGCAATTAAAACTTCAGACCCTAAATCTGACTCTGTCAAACACCCTGTACTGGATTTAATTGTGACAATAATGGCAACAAGCTATACTACCCAATCACAATTCAGTACAACCTACATATTAAGATTACTAAAATAATGCTTTATCACTTTCAACCAAATTGTAAAGTAATTATTGATTTCATTACTGACTTGCTGTAGTTGATAGTATTTTGAAATACAGTTATCTTGATAGTTTTCCACCCATTGGTCAAAATTGTATTCAATCTCCAATTGAGAAATAATACTGACTATGGAGTGCCAGTACAGTGGATACATATGAATCTAGTGGGCCCAAAAATATTTCAGATAATATTGATGCTGAACAAAATATACACATTGCAAGGTGATTATCTCTCTTAGATCAAAATTAATATCTCACTATTGAATGCTATCTATCTGTACACTAACTGCCAAATAGAGTGGGTGAATCACATACTAAAGAATAATATTATGGCTATTTCCAACTCAGAACAGAATAATTTTGTATAGCTCTTAAAACAGATTAAGTTTTTATATAGTAACTCTTATAACCATACAATATAGATGCTACCATCTTGGGTTAATAATAACTAACAATTTCAGAATATGAGCTAACAACTATAAAGGTACATATTCAAGTCACAGGGGCATATAACTGTATAATATCCTAAGGGTTTTAAAAACTTAACATCATATTGTAGAAAACTAGTTGGAAACTGATTTATGAAAATTGAAGAATGCTAGATAGAGAGAGATCATTCTTGATGTTGGAGACATAATGTTACTTCTACTTGGCATTTAGATATTACCAAATAAGTAAATATACTTATGTATAAATACTCTCAACGGTATATTGCAAGTAATATAAGTGAGAATTCTAATCCATCAGTCTTAATAAATACAATATTGATGTACAATATCTTTTCCACATTGCGCTTGAGTCATTATTGAGCTTCAGTTGCTTTCTTATCAGACTGAGCATTATATGTACAAATAGACTACACTACTATTTTGACACAATAGCATGTCAATTTATTCTTTAACTACCAATAGTACTATTGGCAGCTATGCTATATTTCAAATTAATCCAAATAAATCTACTTGTACACTAACAGGGAGCTTGGAAAAACCTGATGAATACTTCAAAGATTATTGATATTACTTGCCTTTGGCAACAGGTGATACTGTACAAAAGATTGAAGTTGTAGAGGTAATTGAAATACGTATTTTTGGTTTCTTTCTTGTATTATCTGGCTGCAAACAAGTTCAGTACTACTGGTATCGGTGTACTATTGTACATTCTGCTGGTTAAAGTGATATGTTTCCAAATATCAGTTGATTGGATTAATGCAAATCGGCCCAGTCTTTTAGATTTCTGATGGAAATTTATCTAAATATGCACCTATTATTACTATTTGCTTTGGTAGTCTTAGATGCTGTACTAACAAGAGCAATGATATAATTGTATTGTACTTTAGTGGATATATAATATTTACATATTTGCATAACTGAAACTATCAGTGGATAACTATCACAGTACAGAAATCGATACTGTTAATTCTCAATCATACTTGGATACTTTATCACATCTATATCTTTCTTCAATGGTGTATGCTTAATTGTCATATATTTTCTTAACCTTTTCATTTTATACTTACAAGGTCTACACTTTAATAATCTAAATAGTAACTACAACAGTATATTCCAGTCAGTAATCTGATAACCAATATTATATAGACATCATGTTAGTATTATTTTAATTTTATAATTCTTCTTTTGTTTACAATTAAATTAGAATTGTGTCAGATTTCCTTCAATTTATAGTACAATAATACATTGTAAGTACCACAAAATTGTTATAAATAATATTACTATTAACAGGGTTCTATTTTCTATACAGTTAATAATTTTCCATTATAATATGATTAGCTACTTTATTAATTAAGTTATAGTTAAATATACTGCAATATTTAAATATTATAATATTTGAAAAGTTGGTATACTACTACTGTAAAGCCTTATTTCAAATATTAGCCAAGTGTATTAAACTATTAAATCATTTTATTTACTTATGGTACTTATTAAATACAGATTTTTATAAATAAGACAACTGTCACTAACTACTTTGAATTTTACAATTAAAACCACATTTCATAAAGTTTAATTATCATATTAACTAATATATAAAAACTGTGTTCAAAATACAGAAATATTTCAGTTTATCAAGTAGTACCACTACAGTCTTTTAAAAGTAGCAATCGTATATACATATAAATAACTATAGCTGTAATGTTATATAAGCAATAGTTATTGTATATTTGCAAGAGCAGATATTTTATAAAAATTATTCATTGTTAATAAATTCGATACAATCAAGAAAATCTTTACCCAAGAATGGTAAGTTGATATGTTTTACAATTTCATTATATACTATACTGTCATGATGAGATTGAAGATTATCTTATTTTGAATAGCACACTCTTCTATTTAAGTAATAGTGGAGGTTATATACATAGTAGCTATCATGATGACAACAAATATTTACACACTGTTTTAAAGTTTTGATGTATACATCTATCTGTATCTATGCATGTACAAATATTAACTGCATGTGATTATAATCATACTAGGGTTAGTAATACTAATGGTAATGGCAACTGTAATAGCAATAGCAAAAATGATTCTAATGCTAATAGCCATGATACTGGCAATAATAGTAAGAATAATGAATGTGATAGTAATGGTAAGTAAAATAATAATACAGATAGTTATTAATTTTCATTAGGGGTGCTCCCATAGCAGCAGAAGTGGCAGTTAGGGGATTGGATAGTGAATAAAGTACGATGATAGCAAGACAGTGTATGCATACCACCTATTCATGATATCCCTAAGTTTGCAAGTTGAGTAATCTTCAGTGGAATCAGACTAAAGTAAGATATCAATTTATCAGTGTCTGACCACTGCCCACTGGTGGATTCAAATATGATGATTCAATTACATATCTATGACTGGGATGTTTAACCTAAGAAACATCAGGAGTGCATATGGTTTTCAACTACACCTAAGATATCTGAGCTAGCAGGGCAATACCCAGTTATGTTGCAATTGCACAGACTTACATGTACAGCAGACATCACCCAATATGCAAGCAAGAGCAATCTGAAAGCTAATTGTAAACTGGGGCAGGATGAACTGATGTCATCTACCGGTTATAGATTCTGATATACCACAGGATGCAGTAATGGAACAATTGATGGCAGTGGTTGAAGATAAAAGGTCTGAACCAAATCTAGTCACTGAGTTGGACTGTTATATATCACAATGTCCTGATCAACATTTGCAGCACAGCATGTTCTTGCTGACTATATCTCTCAAGCCATTGCCAATGAATCCAATGAAACATGAGGTATTAATAGCTTTGCAGTAGAGCACTCTTTGGATACATGCCGCAAGATATTTCAACTACTCAACAAACAACAGGTGAGAAGTCACATATGATATTTTGAGCTGTCACTTATTAAAGTTCATATGTTGCAGAGGATGGCACTAGTTTGGAGCATAACACTTTAAAGCCACTTTCACATGACCATGATAACCACGGTGAATTGTGGCTACGTCAATGAGGCATTGTCAGAAACAGTGTTTTCATCAGCAATAAGCACTGAGACAAACATATCTGTCATGGCAAGAATATTTGAAAGTAACTCATTCTCAGGACACACCTATGCAGAGCTTATATTGTATCAGCAATGAGAAGATTCTAGCTCTGGTTGCAATTCACAGTTCATTATTACCAGCGAAAAACACTTTATATTATTAATCAGATTTTTACACCAAATTACTTCAATTACATTTACCCCTGTGCCACAACAGAACAGATGCTTTCAAGCAGATTACCTTTTAAACCTATGCCTTGATCGAGAGTTAAGCAGACAGCACACAATCTCCATGTTGCCATATTTAGAGTGATATATCATTATTACCAAGTCAGAAGCCTTTTCTTCAATGCCTGTTGGGGACTACAATACATAGATCTCGCTGGGGTCAAATACAACCTTTACAGTTACCCTCCTACTAGACTAATCCTGAGTGAGTACTACAATACGTCGGGAAAAGCTTTGGCGTTACCGTAATTGAGATTTGTTATGGCCGTTAGCGCGGGACTACGATATGTTATTGATATTACCGCCATGCCCCTTTACATGACGGGTTTATTACTGTGAGTTTCCGGATTTTATGGTACCTTCGGTTACATTTTCACTGTTTGCAAGATATTATGGCATCTTGCGTGTGAGAGTCTCAACTTATGCACACGATCTTTAATACCGATTCGGATACCGACAAGTTGGTTTCACATACAATAATGATACGTCACAATTACGTGTTATATCAGAGCAATCATGTCATTAATCAAGATATATGCTACTTTTTTTGTGTAGAATTCGTTCAGCTAAATATATACACAAAGCTCGACTCATCTACCACTCCCGCAATAGCTCTCACCACTCCTCGAAAGTCAACTCTATAACACGGTCGAAGGTCGCAGTTTCAATCGGAAAACATGTTGGGCGCGAGAGTAGCGGACACTCGCCACTTGTTCATCAACTAATGGCAATGTGCACATACTGAAGGTAACTTGGTTTGACTTGTGTATCAGCAGTATGCGACCTTCTGGAGACGATCGATATCTTTCTCATGAGATTGGTACTGCAATAACTACCTGGTATTGATCACCGCTCTACTGTGACAAGTGCTGCACTGATATGGTCTCTGACAATCGTGGTCTGATTAATGTGGCTCTGACATAGTCCCTGATAATCCCGGCTATGAAAGTGCGCGCTGACATAGTCTCTGACAATTCCCGCTCTAGGGGCCCTGACAAGTGTGGCCCTGACATGTGCAGCATTGACATGGTCTCTGACATGGTCTCTGACAATCCCGGCTCTGATAAACATGGCTCTGACAAGTGCGCTCTGACAAGATCTGACAATCCCGGCTGCGATAAATGAATTCCGGCTCTGTTGGGCTCTGAAGGAGATTCAGTTGAACCTACCTCTCCTTCAGAGCCTCCACGATTGAATGTTCGATCTAATGAATCTTTCATTTTGTGGATTATAGAGTATATTATATGGCTAAGTGAATTGGCCCTGACAAGTGTGGCTCTGACATGTGCAGCTCTGACATGGTCTCTGACAAGGTCTCTGACAAGGTCTCTGACAAGGTCTCTGACAATCCCGGCTCTGATAAACATTGCTCTGACAATCCCGGCTCTGATAAACATGGCTCTGACAAGTGCGCTCTGACATGATCTGACAGTCCCGGCAGCGATAAATGTGACTGACAAGTGCGACTCTGGCATGGACTCTGGGTCTGATTGGCTCTGACAAGGTGCAGAAGGCGGCGCTGGATACTAGGCATCACTGTTGAGATCAACATATCCGATCGATCTAGTATATCATGTTATATGATTCCAAAGATGAGTACGGGTTGAGTAGGTATTGGGTATCTTCGCCGCTCGGAACAAGCTGCACGGGTGTAAGAACTGAAGAAACATCTACCATGCGTCATACTCTTTGCGGCGCATCTCGACACATTATCATTCCATGGGTTCTGTTTGGCATCGCAGACAGTAGATACTCCAAATCCTCTACGAACAATAGGTCATGATGTACCGTCCGCCATATTACACTCCCATTTGCGTTGGCTTCCCCTGTATTGATTCCATCGCTAAAACGAAAAGCGTAAAACAGTTTGGCAGGGCAATATCCTTGTTGACGTACCCAACTATTGTTTCGTGGTGCTCGATCTCCTTGAATCGAAATATTGTCGAATCGATTGCCTTGTCCGCGCCACTTCTCCACGCAACTTGCCTTTTGAACTACAACTGTATCTGGATTATTGTGCTGCTGTATAGTGACTGTGACACCATTCGCTCGGTATATTGTTTGACGGAGAATCGACGATGCACGGGATCCAGAGGTCCGTAGGTCCAGACCGGCGCTCATATCCGCTTGAAATGTCGAAAATTACAATGTCAGAGCATCAATAAACTCTGATATGGTGATACCCTCTGGAAATGTCAGAGTTGCAATCGTGTTGCGTTTGCTCATCACTCCGTTGATGCGAGGTATCAAACCAGGTGATAATTTGTCGGACACCAGAGAATCCCCCACAAGAAGCTTTCTGCATATATCTGCCTTCGGCGAGAGGGGATCTAATTTAAAGATATGTAGTAAAATACTAACTCTCAACTTGATATGAAATAGGCGCGTTTCCCATCGTAACATCTGCGGAATACAGTAAACCTTGTTGGAAGAACGGTAGCCATCCTTGATGAGGTTTTTGTGAGCAGCTTCAGATATTTTGGTGTCACTGTTATCGGCAGAGCCCATTTCCCTAATACATTCGATATAGTGGAGAAGGGAATAAATTTTGGGTATCTTGCTCATACTGTGGCTCATGCGGTATGGTAGGAAGAGGTGGATGTTGCTGCAGATGCCACTAAGCGCATCCTGTAGGTATTTGAGCCTGGTTTCGGTGTGGGAGTGGTAGCTGGTAATCAATATGAAGTCGGTGACAGATTTGATGAACTTACAGTGGTCGGGATGCCCTTTAAGAAGAGGGGCAAGCGCTGCAAGCCAGACCTTCACCATGTCCTTGTACTCGGCACCGGTCCATTGTTTCACACTGGTAAGTTTGTCTCCAAACTCGCGTATGTTAGAGAAGCGTGGAATTATGGAAAATCGTTCATCTATCAGGTCCAAACCCTTTTCCTGGCCACAAATATCTTTCAGAAAACGAACAATCCATTCTCATGTGTGATCTTGAAATAAGCCCTTCAGTAGCTGGTGCAACCGGTCAACATTCATACAACTATATATATTACGACCTGCATGGGCATGGGCGAAATTTGGACAGTCGGCAAACTTCCACAGCCCCACCTCCTCAGCATCCGTTGTTGACAAATGAAGGTACCGTTGGGGGTGGTGGCGCCTGGGCCTGCGGGCGAAGCCAGGCATGTCATCCGGGCATATCTCGCATCGAGGGCACCATCCATTTTCACCGTAGTTATGGTGCACTGCTGTGGGTAGTCTGCAAGGAATGACGCAATGCGGCGAAATGCGTGACGAGTGCGACCGTGTGCACACAGAACCGCTAATCCGCTCTTCGCCAGCTCCTCTAGAGCGCGCAATATTGTTGCAATAGATTCATGATAGGCGAACCTATTGGTGTGGGTTTTTGGTCCGTTTGGACATTTCGGTAGAAGACCGATTAGTATTAACCCGTTCGTCTTAACTGATCGTCTCTTCGCCTTAGAGAGGTCGCCTATACTGAGATGAACCGGCCAAGCCGTTTTGTCGCCGCTTGGCATAGGGAGCTTAGTTTTGTCACTGCCGAGTACAACGGGGACAAGAGTGGATCCATCTGGCAAAGATTCCTAGGATGTGTTAGCAGTGAGTAATGAGGTTCTAATATCTAGACAAATCTGGTCAACACTGGAGCTGACACTCTTGACACGCTACCCGCTCTGACACAATGAAACTGACACGCTATCTCTGTCACGCTCTCTGACACACTCTCTCTGACAATCTGACTCTGACGCTCTCTGACACGCTCTCTGACACGCTCTCTGACACACTCTCTGACATGCTCTCTGACACGCTCTCTGACACGTTCTCTCTGACACGTTCTCTCTGACACGTTCTCTCTGACACGTTCTCTCTGACACGTTCTCTCTGACACAATCTCTCTGACACAATCTCTCTGACACGTTCTCTCTGACACAATCTCTCTGACACAATCTCTCTGACACAATCTCTCTGACACGTTCCCTCTGACACAATCTCTCTGACATGCTCTCTCTGACACGATCTCTCTGACACGATCTCTCTGACACGATCTCTCTGACATGCTCTCTCTGACATGATCTCTTTGACATGATCTCTCTGACATGATCTCTCTGACATGCTCTCTCTGACACTCTAACTCACCCAAACAAAACGAAAATCTGACAAGAAACAATCTCTCTGACAATACAAGGAAACTTGCCTGCGTTTTCAACCACCAATCTGCGGTCCACATCTCAGCGTATATACGTTCGCCACTGGAATCTATTTGTTTGACCGGCGCGTACAGGAGATGGTCATTAAACGGGGGATGTCCTAGAATATATCGTAGCGCTGCAATAGGGTTCCGATACCAGAACGGAGTACCTTTTCCTTCAATATTAACAGAACTATCCTCCCATCCGCATACAAGTTGGTCCATTTCTTCCATGTCCGCAATGAGTTGATAGAACTGGTCTGGGTTTTTGGCATTGGCGTCGGGTACAATAAGTCTTCGTTTGAGGATGTTTGTTGAGTTTCATTTTACCTAGGTTGCTATCCACAATAGAATGACAAAGTTGCCATTGTTGGGGTGTAGCGAACGGAGCAAGGGGGTCCCAGTCATCATCCTCACAAGAATGAACTCATACTGTGTCATCGATTGGGGCTCCAGCGTTGGGGAATATCTCCGTCTCAGGTGGCTGGCTGAGTGTATCGTCGTCAAATTGGAGAATGTCGTCTGCTAGTTCGTAGTCTAGCCCATCTGACGCTGAAAGATTGCTAGAATTTGGGTGAAGATGCGCATGTGTTGAACGGCGGTGACGAGTGAGACCACTTTGTCGGGAAAAGACCCTGCCACATACAGTGCAAATACAGGACTGCATTGTTCAAGGTGGAAAGATTGCGATTGAGTGCCCCCTGGAAATTGATTGTAGTGAGGCTCTTATCATGTGTCCCAATGCTGTGTATTCAGCCTACCCTAAACAGACCTGGATGCTAGCCTAGCCTCGTGATATTGTTGTACCACACACTAGTATCTTTAGGCTTGGAGTATACTATCTTTAGCCCCCTTGTGTGGAATGCTGGGAAGTTTCGCTTCTAAGCACCATTTTCGGCTTCCCTAAATGGAACAGTGTGAGTTGATGGTTCGGCTGCACACTGATCAGCATTTCTACACCAGAACCCCTCACTTTCTTCCAAACCTCGTTGTGTTCGGCCTTCCAAAAAACCACTGACATTTTTGCATCTACCTATTCTGACCTGTCTCAACTAACTAGCATTTTGCTTCTTCAGACTCTCCTCACTTCAATCTGCGGCGCTTTCTCAACCGGATCGACTTGCATATTCGCATCACAGTAACAATGTGTGTTGGAGTGGTCACCCCACCGAGCGTGGGTCAGAGCGCATCTTGTACTAGTTGGTATATAACACATACAATCCTCACTCAGATCAATCAACGTTAACTTGACGACCATCATATGCACTCAGCAACCCTCATATCCACTCAGCGACCCTCATATCCGCCGAACAACCATCATTATGGCACAACCACAAGTTCCACGGAGATGGCCCACCGGCCTTTTGAACTGGACCAAAGAAATCTGTGCCTCTGTGCTAAAGAAGACGGCCCAGGACATAGATGCTGTGAGTAGCCAGTCTGCATTCACTGAAGGCCTTGCAGCAGTCCAGGGATGGAAAACTGAACACGACAAATCCACTATCCCTTCGTACACCAATATCAAAATGTACAAGGAGGTGCGAGGTATAGCAAAGACGTGTGACCAGGTTAGTAAATCCGACTCTGACATTGAGTCTCTGACATTGAGTCTCTGACATTGAGTCTCTGACATTGAGTCTCTGACATTGAGTCTCTGACATTGAGTCTCTGACATTGAGTCTCTGACATTGAGTCTCTGACATTGAGTCTCTGACATCGACTGACATCGACCTGACCAATAGGAGTTTACCGACATTTGCGAGACGCTTGCGGATAACTCTCGAGATCTCCTGGGACTTACACCGGACGCGAAGCTCAATGATGATGATGTCCGTACAATGCAAAGACTCATCTCAAGCTTACAAAGAAGTCACCCGAAGGGCCACCACCACACCCAAGAAAGCCCCACCAAGCCCCGCCAGAAAGCTTAAGACCGCAACGAGCCCCGCCGCAAAGCCAAAAACCGCATCAAGCCCCATGCCAAAGATCACATCAGCTCCTTCATCAGAGCATATCCTGGTTCCTCCTACTACACCGATCAATGAACGCACTTCAGATGTTCGTGTTGGGTCTACTACACCCGCAATTTCAAGCTCAACCTCATTGCGACCAAGGGGAGATTCGGTAGCGCGAGGTAGGAGTACCACTCATAGATGCACTACACGATCGGCAGTATTGTCCACGGTACCATCTCCTACGATTCCGGCGGTTTCGGGGGATGCTCAGTCGCCTAGGTTCGACCCGTTTCAGATCAACAGCTCTGGCAGTGCCCTCCAGCGACCCTTTTTCGGACGGAATAATGCACGCGATCCCTCGCCACTTTCACTCCTAGATCTCAGCACCAGGAGGCCTAAACGCGGTGCAACCAGCTCACCAGCTCAATCTGGGGTGGGAGGCACCTCACCTGGAAATCAATACCAAAAAGCCAGAGAAGACCGTATTGATCCTTTTATCACGTGGATGGAAGATGATCACCCAGTAGATATTGGGGAAAAGTTGAAAAGTCCTCGAGTTCTGAGAGACTTCACAAAGGATCCTAATGCGCCCCAGTGTTATGACCAACTTGTTGCCTGGATTACTCGGCAATATGATCTAGCAACCTACTTGCGGGCTGTTGACTCCTGATTGGTGAGCACAACGTCCACCCAGGGTGATAGTCCATTGTCCAGATTTGCACTGATTGACAGTCGATTGGACGAATCGAGCTGGGACGACTGTCTCACCTTCGCTGACATTGAAGGCCGTCTGATGGTGACATTCGTTATCATCAACAAGATGGTCATGGTGGATGACACCGACAATAAAATCGAATATATCAAGACCAACCCCCTCATCCTGGAAGGAACATCGACCATTAGGGTGAAACAAGAGGACAAAGATAGCGAGACCTCAGTTATTGACTTACTGGACAGTTCCGAAGACGAAACCAGTGGCGATGAATTGGATGATATGGAGGAGGAGGAGGATGGGGAAGGGAAGGAAGAGCTACCGGGGATGCCAGAGGACCAGGATGATTTTGATCCGGGGATCATGCCGATTACTAACAATGCACGACCGAGTCAGTCCTCCGGCCGGACTGCCGAACAAGAGGACCGAGATTTTGACATTCAAAACGCAGAAGAATTAGATCAGGTAGACGCTGACTTCAACAACATTGCCCGAACGGAACTTCAGGGAGCCAACGACCCTGATGTGCAAGCACAGAAGGAGGACCAGACGGATAATGTCGATGTTGACTGGTGAGTCACTGTCCTTGTCAGAGTGGTCGCTGTCAGAGCTGTAGAGCTACTGTCAGAGCTCAGCAGCTGTCTGAGCTGCTGTCAGTGCTACTGTCAGAGCTGCTGTCAGAGCTGTTGTCAGAGCTCAGCTGCTGTCAGAGCCGTTGTCAAAGCTGTTGTCAGAGCTCAGCCCGCTGTCAGATTAGCTGTCAGAATGTTGAATGAAGCTAATTTTTACTCGCAGGTTAGCGGAGCTGATGGATAACCAGGAATTTCAGAGAGAAAACTTGGAGGAGTCAATGGCAGCATTAGGCATCACCATGGAGATCAGAACTTTCAAGCCGCTCCACAAACCCATGCAGTTACAACCGCATCAAATTATTGCAGTGAATTGGATGACAGAGAAGGAATATAGCTTGGCGAAGGGTGGTTTATTGGCTGATGACTGCGGTACTGGCAAGGTCGGACCCTGCTGTGCCCTTGAGATATACTGTTCGCCACACTAACAATCATCAGACTCTGACAGCACTAGCTTTAATATGTCACCAAGTTAATGTCTATGAACAAAAAATCAAGAATCCACCTCCTGGATTCGACAAATGGGAGATCGACATGAACGACTACAAAGCGATGGTTGAACGGGGCAAGAAGGTGGGAATGGAGCCACGAAAGCTGCGGTGGGAGGTCCACCTCCCAACATTCATTCTATGGTATGACCGGAATACACTCCACTATAGTGACTTCAAGCTAAGGTAGAAATAGCCCTAAACTGATAGTGGCAGAATGGGAAGCTGCGGTGACTAAGTTCACTGAGTTAACTACACATCTCCATTACGGTACTTCTTCCTGGAGGAGGGCATCCCATCTAGCCACTCTTGATGGTAAACCATGGAGAATAGTCGTGATCTCGACGATTGAGACTTTCTACCAGCGGTTCAACCATGAGGAAGCCGACGGTTCGGAATTTTGGGGCCCTGGCATATCTCATTGGGATATCTTGGATGAGGGCCACTGGTTGAGAACGAGCGGGACCTCAATCGGCTAGTTTAGGAAGGCTAATGGCACGTTGGTTACAATGGACTCCCACGATTACAGTATGCATATGGCGTCCTGTATACTCAGTCTGGAGCCGCAATACAAATGGATGTTAACAGCAACCCCATTGGTAAATGGCATCGAAGACTTGCGTTGGATCCTGCGTTTTCTGGAGAGTTCATCCTGGTTGACCCATCAGCAACGACCCTAATTTCCGTCTGAAACACCCGGGTGTTCCGGACGGCTCTGACGGCTCTGACGGAACCTCGTACACTCTGACGGAGAATTACACGCTACCCGTCGCCCAGGCGACGGG
>Ga0307515_10000366_pt1 | contig 111195 bp, 98 predicted proteins | sample 17_EM_MG_FD_194513 | JGI IMG/M metagenome (GOLD analysis project Ga0307515, IMG submission 194513) | Populus trichocarpa ectomycorrhiza microbial communities from riparian zone in the Pacific Northwest, United States - 17_EM | ecosystem: Host-associated > Plants > Roots > Unclassified | place...
TCAAATCCCGGTACTTCATAGCCTTTGGTTATTACGCATGCTGTCTTTATCCTTGACTGGTTATGATCGCCCTTCCTAGAATCCGCGACCCTGACGTAGGCCAGGGATATCCCGCACCCGCTCTCACCCCCGAGACACATGGGTGCAACGCTGCCGAATCCGCGGCAAATTCTCGCTGCGGATTATCACTGTCACATTCCAGTCGCTGGTGCCCTCGGGTCTGCAACGGGAAAGACAGAGAAGAAAGGAGTGACATGACAGCGCTTCAAAATTTGGTTTCGCTGCTGAAAGCGGCCCGCCAGTCGGTGGCCCGCTCCAGCTCTGTGTTCTTGAGTGACGTGGGCCACGGCCTGCTGGAAGTCAGCCACAACACCTTGGCCCTGCTGGGCCTGTTGCTGGTTTCCGCCCTGCTGTTCATCGCCGGCCAACGCGAGCTGCGCCATACCGTGGAACAACGCACGCTGACCTGGCTGCAAGCTCGCCATGACGCCCGCACCGAAGGCACCCTGGAAGCCTTGGCCGACCTGAGCGAGCCCGACGCCATCGCCCGCGCAACCGCGTACGACCCCAAGGACCTCACCCGCCAGCAGGCATCGGTGGCCATCTGGTTGTCGCGCCGCTATCACGTGGCCCCCGAACCGGTGAGCCGCCTGGTCAAGGAAGCCTGGACGGTGGGCGCCAAGACCAATCTGGACCCGACCCTCATCCTGGCCATCATGGCCATCGAGTCGAGCTTCAACCCGTTTGCGCAGAGCCCTGTCGGCGCCCAGGGCCTGATGCAGGTGATGACGCAGGTTCACGACGACAAGTACGAAGCTTTCGGCGGCAACCACGCGGCCTTCGACCCGGTGACCAACCTGCGCGTCGGGGTGCAGGTGCTGAAGGAGTGCATCGCGCGCGCCGGCAGTATCGAAGCCGGGCTGCGCTATTACGTGGGCGCAGCCAATCTGGCCGACGATGGCGGTTACGCCGGCAAGGTGTTGGCCGAGCAGGAGCACCTGCGTCTGGTGGCCGCCGGCAAGTCGATCTCGGTGACCGCACCGCTGATCGTGCCGACCACCCCCGTGACCTTGCCCGCGACGGTGACAGGCCCGGACATTGACACCAAGCCTGCCGCCACCGCCGACAAGCCGGCCAACGAGCAGATCGCGCTGCTGCACTGAGCTTTTCACGTACCGCGCGCAAGCTGCCGCGGTACACTTGCCCCGCTGCGCGACTGGCGATAGAGGCTCCTGGCACCTGCCACGGAGCTGAGGTGGTGAACCACTGGGAAGCGCAGCCCGCCCTGGGTGCCAGGGCCGGTTCAGCCGTTCGCCTGGGCAGCCCTGAGGTCGCATCCACGATGCGGCTTGCCGAGGGACTTCTGACAAAGAGGACTGCCACATGTTCGACCGCGCTCAATCCACCATTTCCAACGTCGACCCCGAGTTGTGGTCTGTCATCCAGAGCGAGAACCAGCGCCAGGAAGACCACATCGAGCTGATCGCGTCTGAAAACTACGCCTCGCCGGCCGTGATGGCGGCGCAAGGAACCCAACTCACCAACAAGTACGCCGAGGGCTACCCGGGCAAGCGCTACTACGGCGGCTGCGAATACGTCGACATCGCCGAGCAGCTGGCGATCGACCGGGTGAAACAGCTCTTCGGCGCAGCGCACGCCAACGTGCAGCCCAATTCCGGTTCGCAAGCCAACCAGGCCGTATTCTTCGGCCTGCTGCAGCCCGGCGACACCATCATGGGCATGAGCCTTTCCGAAGGCGGCCACCTGACGCACGGCATGCCGCTCAACATGAGCGGCAAGTGGTTCAAGGTCGTGAGCTATGGGCTCGACGCCCACGAGGCCATTGACTACGACGCGATGGAGCGCCTGGCCCACGAGCACAAGCCCAAGCTGATCATTGCCGGTGCCTCGGCCTACAGCCTGCGCATCGATTTCGAACGCTTCGCCAAGGTGGCCAAGGCCATCGGCGCCTACTTCATGGTCGATATGGCGCACTACGCCGGCCTGATCGCCGCGGGCGTCTACCCGAACCCCGTGCCGCATGCCGACGTGGTGACCTCCACCACGCACAAGAGCCTGCGCGGCCCACGCGGCGGCATCATCGTGATGAACGACGAAGCCATCGCGAAGAAGATCAACAGCGCCATCTTCCCCGGCATCCAGGGCGGCCCGCTGATGCACGTGATCGCGGCCAAGGCCGTGGCCTTCAAGGAGGCGCTCTCGCCCGAGTTCAAGCAGTACCAGCAGCAGGTGGTGAAGAACGCCACTGTGCTGGCCGAAACCCTGATCCAGCGTGGCCTGCGCATCGTGAGCGGCCGCACCGAAAGCCACGTGATGCTGGTCGACCTTCGGCCCAAGAACCTCACGGGCAAGGAGGCCGAGGCGATTCTTGGCCTGGCGCACATGACCTGCAACAAGAACGGCATCCCCAACGACCCGCAGAAGCCGATGGTCACGAGCGGCATCCGCCTGGGCTCGCCGGCGTTCACCACCCGCGGGTTCAAGGAAGAGCAGGCCCGCGTCACGGCCAACCTGATTGCCGACGTGCTGGACAAGCCGCACGATGAAGCCAACATCGCAGCAGTGCGCGCGAAGGTCGCGGCGCTGACGAGAGACTTCCCGGTCTACCGCTGACGCCAACACGAGGGCGGGGTTGCTGACGCAACCCCTTCTATGCGCTGTCCCTTTTGTTCCCATGAAGACACCCAGGTCGTCGAGACGCGAGAGTCCGACGAAGGGGATGTCGTGCGCCGCCGGCGCCGCTGCCAGAGCTGCGACAAGCGTTTCACGACCTACGAGCGCGCGGAAATCGCCCTGCCTTCGGTGGTCAAGAAAGACGGCACGCGGGCCGAGTTCGACATCGGCAAGATTCGCGCGTCGATGACGCTGGCGCTGCGCAAGCGCCCGGTCAGCGTGGAGCAGATCGACGCCGCCATCGAACGCATCCAGGACAAGCTGCTCAACAGCGGCGCCAAGGAAGTGGCTTCGACCCGCCTGGGCGAACTGGTGATGCGCGAACTCAAGCGCATCGACAAGGTGGCCTACGTGCGTTTCGCTTCTGTCTATCGCAGCTTCGAAGATGTGGACGAGTTCCGCCAGTTGATTCGCGACATCTAGCCAGCCACGGCCGGGGCCCGATGCGTTGAAGCCCCACCTGCGCAACGGGACAAGTCCTACAACGCCCTCCGCGCCAAAGCGTCAACATAAGCCTTTGCCGTTCGGAGTCATCGGGCCTTGAGTTTCATTCGCTACGTCGTTGCCTGGATGGTCGTGTGCATGGCCTTCCCTGCCCTGGCGGAGCCGCCAGCCGGTGCCGCCCTGCACGAGCGCCAAGTGCAACTGGCGCCCGAACTCGCCCACAGCCCGTTCAACAGGCCCCTGAAGCTGGTCTCCACCGAAACAGGCGAGCAGCTACAAGGCAGCATCGACGCCGTCATCGCCCAACCGTACGCGCTGGCGCGCGAGCATCTGCAGCAGCCTCAGGTCTGGTGCGAGATCCTGATGCTGCACATCAATACCAAGCAGTGCAGCGTCTCGGCCAACACGGTGGCCGTGAACATCGGCCGCAAGCTCGATCAACCGCTGCGCGACAGCTACCGCGTGAACTTCACGCTGCAACCCATCGAAGCCAGCCCTGACTTCCTGGCTGTGCGCTTGAGTGCGGCAACCGGCCCGTTCAGCACGCACGACTACCGCATCCAGCTGCAGGCCATTCCTCTCGAAGGCGGCCAGAAGACCTTCTTGCATCTGGACTACGCCTATGCCTACGGCCTGGCCGCCAGGTTGGCGATGCAGGGCTATCTGGCAACCGTGGGCTCAGGCAAGGTGGGATTCACGCGAGAGAAGCCCGGCACCGGCTCGCCCTACATCGGCGGCATGCGCGGCGTGGTCGAACGCAACACCATGCGCTACTACCTCGCAATCGACGCGTACCTCGCCTCGCTGGCCGCCCCGCCGGCACAGCAGCGCACCCAGCGCATGGAGGCCTGGTTCGCCGCCACCGAGCAATACGCAACACAGCTGCACGAGATCAGCCGCGACGACTACCTCGCGATGAAGCGCCGCGAGTTCGCTCGCCCCGACAGCTGAAGCCCGGCAAGGCCTAAAACACCCATCCCCCCGCCGGGTGCCCCCGCCAGAGGCCCCGCGTTTCCCCCTACCGGTGGAAGCTGAAACGCCCTGCTTTTTCTACAGTGCATTCAGTCCAAACACAGGGGGAAAACATGCAAACAACAGGTTCACGCAGCCTCGGCAGAAAGCCGGTTCACGGCTTCACCTTGATCGAAACCATGGTCGTGGTCGCCATCGCCGGCATCGTGATGACGACAGCCATGCCGTCGTTCGGCAACCTGATCGAGACCCGCCGCATCGACGGCGTGGCCACGCAGATGGCGACCGATCTGCAGTTCGCCCGCGCCGAAGCGGTGTCGCGCAACCAGGCCGTGCGCGTCAGCTTCAAGCCCAATGCGACCACCGGTTCCGCCTGCTACGTGATCCACACCGGCGCGGCCGATCAGTGCCAGTGCAGCAACAGCGGCCCGGCGCAGTGCGAAGGCGGCGCGCAGCAGATCAAGACGGTTGCGCTCGATTCCGCCCAGCGCATCAACCTGCAGGCCAACGTGGGCTCGGTGCTGTTCGACCCACTGCACGGCACCGCCAGCCCGGCCACCACGCTGCGCGTCACAGGTCCGCAGAACCGCGCCGTGCACCACACGGTCAACATCATGGGCCGCGTGCGCTCCTGCTCGCCGCAGGCCGCGATCTCCGGCTACCGCGCTTGCTGAGGAACGGCCATGAACAGCAAAAAACAACGCGGCTTCACCTTGATCGAGATGATGGTGGTGACGGCCATCGCCGGCATCCTCGCAGCCACCGCTTACCCCAGCTTCGCCGGCCCGCTCTTCAAGGCACGCCGCACCGATGGCCTCACCGCCCTGCTCGCACTCCAGATGAACCAGGAGCGCTGGCGCTCAGACCACGGCAGCTATGCCAGCGCCGCCGACCTGAAGATCAACACCACCACGTCGATGGGCTACTACCAGCTCAGCATCAACGACACCTCGACGACCGGGTTCACCGCAACGGCAACCGGTGCAGGCGCACAAGCCAAGGACAGCGCCTGCAAGGTGCTGCGAATCGTCGTCGATGGCAACAACACGAGTTACGTGTCGGGCGCCAACGAGCAAGCCGCGAATTCCAGCGCTGACAACAAGCGTTGCTGGAACCTGTGAACACCCGGGTTCGCCAACGCGGGCTGTCGATCGTCGAGCTGATGGTGGGCATCGCCATCGGCCTCGTGATCGTCGCCGCGGCCTTGCTCACGCTCACGCACCACCTGCGCGAGAACCGCAGCCTCATCGTCGAAGCGCGCTTGATGCAAGACTTGCGCACCGCCTCCGACCTGGTTGCGCACGACCTGCGCCGCGCCGGCTACTGGAACCATGCGGGCGACGGCGTGTGGCACGCGGCGGGCAGCCCGGTTCCGGCGAACCCATACAACACGCTGAACGTCTCCGATGAAGCGACCAGCTTCTCATACGCACGCAGCGATGCCGACAGCCACGACTTCGCCTACCGCCTTCACGACGGCGTGATCGAAATGCGCATCGGCAACGGCAACTGGCAAGCCATGACCGACAGCAGCACCTTGCGCGTGGCGTCGTTCAGCATCACGCCGCATGCGCAAGACATCGTGCTCGACGGCTTCTGCGCCCGGCCTTGCGCGGCAGGCAGCAGCACCTGCCCGCCCCGCCAGCAGCTGCGCAGCTTCGCCGTGCGCATCGAGGCCAAGGCCGCCACCAACGCCGAGGTCAGCCGCACCGTGCAAGCCACGGTCCGCCTTCGCAACGATGCGCTCAGCGGCGCGTGCCCGGCATGAAGACGCGTTCACCCACCGCGCAACGCGGCGCAGCCACGCTGGGCATCGCGCTGATGATGGTGTTCGCCATCCTGCTGAGCGTGGCATTCGCGAACCGCAGCGTGATCTTCGAAGCCAAAACATCGGCCAACCAATACCGCGCGGCACAGGCCTTCGAGGCCGCTGAAGCGGGGCTGGACTGGGCCATCGCGCAACTCAACCGCGACGCTCCGATCGGCGACGACTGCCTGCCCAGCACCCAGGCCGCGGCCTCGCCGTTTCGCGAGCATGGCGCCGCCGTCATCGAAGCCGCCTGCATCGAAAGCGATGGCGCCTGGTCCTGCAGCTGCCCGGCTTCAGGTGCACCCCAACCGGTCGGCACAAGCAGCAGCGCACTGGCGTTCGCGATTCGACTCACCCCTGCAAGCCAGGCTGGCCTGCTGCAACTCACTTCGATCGGCTGCAGCGAAAGCACAGCCGCCTGTCTGACCGGCAGCGGATCGAGCGGCGCCCGTGCGCAGGTGCAGGTTCTCGTCGGCCGGTTGCCGGGACTCGACAGCCCGCCCTCCGCGGCCCTCACCATACGCGGCACGCCCAGCTTCAGCTCGCCCTCTTTCGTTGTTCGGCATGCAGACCCGCGCTCAGGCGGCATCACGGTGCACAGCGGCGGCAGTGTCGACTCCACACCACTGCAGCTCACCAGCAGCCCCGGCACGCCCGCCGCCGCATCAGTGATTAGCGACGACTCGGCACTGGCCCAGCTCAGCACGCAAGGCCTGTTCGCCAGCACGTTCCGCATGGACAAACCCGCATGGCGCGCGCAGCCGGCGGTTCGCATCGTGGACTGCAAGAGCGCCTGCGACGCAGCCCTCGCACAAGCCGCTCACACCTCGCTGATGTGGCTCGACGGCGGCCTGAGGCTGGAGACACCGATCGTGCTCGGCACGCCCGAGCACCCCGTGCTTCTCGTGGTCGACGGGCCTGTCGACATCCATGCGAACGCCGTCATCCACGGCGTCATCTACGCCATGTCGTCGAGCTGGACCGACACCGCCGGTGCATCGATTAACGGCGCGGTGCTGGTCGAAGGCGATCTGCAAGCCACCGGCGCCACGCAGATCAACCACAACGCCACGACGCTGCAAGCCTTGCACGACCACACCGGCAGCTACGCCCGCGTGCCCGGCAGCTGGCGCGACTTCTGAGAACTGCCATGACCACGCCCCTGCGCCGCCGCCAACGCGGCATCACCCTGGTCGAGGCGCTCGTGGGCTTCCTCGTGCTGTCGATGGGCGTTCTCGGTGCCGCTCGCCTGCAATCTTGGCTGCGGCTGAACGGCGACGTCGCCCGCCAGCGCACCGAAGCCGTCCGCCTGGCCCAGCAAGACATGGAACAGATGCGCGCGTTCGCCAACGCAGCCGCGTTCGACAGCATCGCAACCCGCCAGGCCACCTCCAGCGACACACCCACCACCTTCACGCTCACCCGCACGGTGACGCGCGCTTCAGACGCTACGCTCAAGCACAGCCAGGTCTCGGTGAGCTGGCTCGACCGCAGGGGCGCCACGCAGGCTATTCACCTGCGGTCGGATCTGTCGAGCACGGCGCCGATCTATTCCGCTGCGCTCGCCGTCGCTCCGCAAGACCAGGCCATGGCACCGCGCCGCCACCTGCCCGCAGGCGCCAAGGTGCTGAGCGACGGCCGCAGCGTGGTCAAGCCATCGGGCCACAGCACCATCGCCTGGATCGTCGACAACGCCACCGGAATGGTGAGCAGCCAGTGCAGTGTCCGCGCCTCGCTGGCAGCGCGGGACATCACCAACGCCGACCTCACCGACTGCACGGCGGTGTCCGGCAGCCTGCTCAGCGGCCACATCCGCTTCTCGCTCGCCGCAGCACCCGACGCCATCCTCGCCAACGACAAGCCGATGCCGCTCGCCGTGAACCTGTTGCTCGATCCCAGCCCGGCCACTGCGCCCCGTTGCGAAACCGACACTGCGGCCACCTCCATCGCCTACACCTGCCTCGTGCCGCAAGCATCGTCAGACAGCGGCTGGTCGGGCCAACTGCGCATCGCCCCCGAAGGCTGGGCCCTCGGCAACACCGCGACCACGTTCAAGGTCTGCCGCTACAGCGCCGACCACGACGGCAACGGCCGCATCGACCGCAACGACGAACACCCCGATCGCTACACGCACGTGCTGGGTTACCTCGGGCAGCAGAACTACCTCGTCGTGCGGGGTCAAGCCGGCTGCCCGAGCGCCGTTCCGCCGCACAATGACGCTTCCGTGGCCACCGTTCAGCATCAGCCTTGAACGACGTGGCCTCTCCCAGGCCACGCCGATGAACACCTTCACCTTTTCACCCGCCGACCAGGCCTTCATGCGTGATGCCTTGGGGCTCGCCGCTCAGGGCTTTGCGCTCACCGAGCCCAACCCGCGCGTCGGCTGCGTCATCACTTCGCCCGACGGCCGCGTGCTCGGCCGCGGCCACACCCAGCAAGCCGGTGGCCCCCACGCCGAAGTGATGGCCTTGCGCGATGCCGCCGAGCAGAAACACGACGTGCGCGGTGCCACGGCCTACGTCACGCTCGAACCCTGTGCCCACCACGGCCGCACGCCGCCTTGCTGCGATGCGCTCATCGCCGCCGGCCTCGGCCGCGTGGTCTCGGCGATGCAAGACCCGTTTCCGCTGGTCGCCGGCGAAGGCTTGAAGCGGCTGAAAGCGGCAGGCATGGATGTGCAGCTCGGTTTGCTGGCGGATGAAGCACACGAGATCAACATCGGCTTCTTCTCGCGCGTGCTGCGCAAGCGGCCGTGGGTCCGGCTCAAGACTGCTGTCTCGCTCGATGGGCGCACCGCCCTGCTGAATGGCGTGAGCCAATGGATCACCGGCGACCTTGCCCGCGCCGATGGCCACGCCTGGCGCAAGCGCGCGAGTGCCGTGCTCACCGGCGTCGGCACCGTGCTCGAAGACAACCCGCGCCTCGACGTGCGCCTGGTGGAGACGCCGCGCCAGCCGCTGCGTGTGATCGTCGACTCGCGGCTCGACACACCGGCATCGGCGCGCATCCTCGAACCGCCTGGCCCGGTGCTGATCTATGCGGCCAGCCCCGACAAATCACGCAGGGAAGCCCTCGTCGCGCGTGGCGCCGAGATTGCCCTCGCCCCAGGTGCGGGCGGCAAGGTCGACCTGCCCAGCATGCTGGCTGATCTGGCGCAGCGCGGTGTCAACGAACTTCACGTCGAAGCCGGCCACAAGCTGAGCGGCTCCTTCGTGCGCGAGGGCCTGGTCGACGAGTTCCTGGTCTACCAGGCCCCCAAGCTGCTGGGCGATGGGCAGGGGCTCGCCTCGTTCGGCCCCCTCGAACGCCTGGAAGATGCGCTTGCGCTACGCTTCGTCAGCATCGAGCGCCTGGGCAACGACCTGCGTTTGATCGCGCGGCCTCCAGGCCGCGAGCACTTCTGACCCACCCACCATCACCACCATGTTCACAGGCATCATCACCGGCCTCGGCCGCATCGTCGAAGCCAGGCCCCTGGGAGCGGACGCGTCGCACGGCAAGCAGCTCGTGCTGCAGGCACCGGCCGGCTACCTGGACGACGTGCAGCTTGGCGACAGCATCTCGCTCAACGGCGCCTGCATGACCGTCACGACCTTCGACGTAGCCGCCCAGCGCTTCACCATCGACATCTCGGCCGAGAGCCTCGACAAGACCGCAGGCCTCGCCGAACCCGGTCCGGTGAACCTGGAAAAAGCCCTGCGCGCCCACGACCGCCTGGGCGGCCACATCGTCAGCGGCCACGTCGACGGCATCGGCCATGTGGAGTTCTTCGCGCCGGTCGGCGAATCGTGGGAATTGCGCATCCGCTCGCCCAAGGCCCTGGCCAAATTCCTCGCCTACAAAGGCTCGATCACGGTGAACGGCGTCAGCCTCACCGTCAACCGCGTGACCGATTTGGCGGACGCCTGCGAGTTCAGCATCAACCTGATCCCGCACACGCTGGAGAACACGACGCTGGGCACGCTGAAGGCCGGCCAGTCCGTGAACCTCGAAATCGACTTGATCGCGCGCTATGTGGAGCGCATGCTGACGCCGGGCATCTCGGGCTAAGAACCCAGCCCTGCCGTGGCCAGACCGGGCACCTACAATCGATGGATGCCGATATCCCCTGTTCCTGAATTGATTGCCGAGCTGGCGGCCGGCCGCATGGTCATCCTCGTCGATGAGGAAGACCGCGAAAACGAAGGCGATCTCGTGCTCGCCGCCGACCACGTGACGCCCGAGGCCATCAACTTCATGGCGCGTTTCGGCCGCGGCCTGATCTGCTTGACGCTCACGCGCGAGCGCTGCGAGCGCCTCAACCTGCCGCCCATGGCCACGCGCAACGGCACGCAGCACGGCACCGCCTTCACCGTGTCGATCGAAGCCCGCACCGGCGTGACCACCGGCATCTCGGCCGCCGACCGCGCGCGCACCATCCAGGCCGCCGTCGCCCGCGATGCGCAGGCCAGCGACCTGGTGCAACCGGGCCACATCTTCCCGTTGCAGGCCAAGGACGGTGGTGTGCTGATGCGCGCCGGCCACACCGAAGCCGGTTGCGACCTTGCCGGAATGGCCGGCCTGAGCCCCGCCTCGGTGATCTGCGAGATCATGAAAGACGATGGCACCATGGCCCGTCTGCCCGATCTCGAAATCTTCGCCAAGGAACACGGCCTGAAGATCGGCACCATCGCCGACCTGATCGGCTACCGCAGCCGCAACGAAACGCTGATCGAACGCCTGAGCCACCGCAAGCTCACGACGGCCCAGGGCGTGTTCGACTGCACCGCCTTCCGCGACCGCACCGGCGGCATTCACCTGGCGCTGAGCCATGGCCCGGTGCACAGCGGCGACGAGGTGCTCGTTCGCGTTCACGAACCGCTGTCGGTGCTCGACCTGCTTGACGCCGGTGCCTGCAGCCACTCCTGGCCGCTGCCCAAGGCCCTGCTGACCTTGCAGGCATCCGGCCGCGGCGTGGCCGTGCTGATGAACTGCGGCGACGACGCCGGCACCCTGCTCGCCCGCCTGGGCGCCCCGCTCGACACCGAGCCCATGCGCGGCCAGATGGACCTGCGCACCTACGGCATCGGCGCCCAGATCCTGCGCGAACTGGGCGTGACCAAGATGAAGCTGCTGGGCAGCCCACGACGCATGCCCAGCATGACCGGCTACGGCCTCGAAGTCACCGGCTTCGTTGCTCCGGAACACTGAAAGAAAAACTCATGCAAGACGCAGACAAAGGCCAGGCCGCCGATCTGGACGGCACCGATTTGCGGATCGGCATCGTGCAGGCGCGATTCAACGAGAAGCTCACGCAGCAACTCGCCAACTCCTGCATCGCCGAACTCGAAGCACTGGGCGTGGCCGCCAAGCACATCCGCCACGTGACCGTGCCGGGCGCACTCGAAGTGCCGGTCGCGCTGAACGCCTTGGCGCAGAGCAACCGCTTCGACGCCTTGATCGCACTCGGCTGCATCATCCGCGGCGAAACCTATCACTTCGAACTCGTCGCCAACGAAAGCGGAACCGGTGTCAGCCGCGTGGCACTCGACCATGAGATCCCGGTGGCCAACGCCATCCTCACCGTCGAAGACGAAGCCCAGGCCTGGGCCCGCGCCGAAGAGAAAGGCCGCGACGCGGCCCGCGTGGCCGTCGAGATGGCCAATCTGCTGGAAGACCTCTTGTGACCCCTGAAGCACCCAAGAAGAACGCCGCCGACAAGCGGCCTGCAGCCAAGACGGCACGCCCGAAGTCGTCGCGCCGCCGCTCGCGCGAATTCGCCGTACAAGGCCTGTACGAGTGGCTGCTGTCGGGCGCCGAAGTCAGCCTGGTCGACGCCCACGTGCGCGAGCAAGAGGGCTTCGACAAATGCGACAGCGCGCACTTCGATGCGCTGCTGCACGGCTGCATCGCCGAAGCGTCGGACATCGACGCCGCGCTCACCCGCCACGTCGACCGCAAGACCAGCGACCTGTCGCCGGTCGAGCACGGCGTGCTGATGATCGGCATCTACGAGCTCAAGCACTGCATCGACATCCCCTACAAGGTGGCGATCAACGAAGCGGTGGAACTCGCCAAGAGCTTCGGCGGCACCGATGGCCACAAGTACGTGAACGGCGTGCTCGACAAGGCGGCCGTGGACCTGCGGCCGGTGGAAGTCGAGGCCTTCCGCGCCTCTCGCCGCTGACCCGTCGACAGACACGCCGATGAAGCTCGCCGGCCGCCTCGACCACATCGAGCCGTTCTATGTGATGGAGTGCGCCAAGGCCGCAGCCGAGCTGGCGGCCAGCCCCGAGTGCGACCCGGCGCGCGGCGGCACGCCGATGATCTTCCTGAACATCGGCGAGCCCGACTTCACCGCCCCGCCGCTGGTTCAAGAAGCAGCACTGCGCTGCCTGAGCCAGGGCCGCACGCAGTACACCCAGGCGACCGGCCTGCCCGCGTTGCGCGAGCGGCTGAGCCAGTGGTACGCCGAGCGCTTCGGCGTCGACGTGCCGGCGCGGCGCATCGTCATCACCGCGGGCGCATCGGCCGCGCTGCAGCTGGCCTGCCTCGCGCTCGTCGACCGTGGCGACGAGGTGCTGATGCCCGACCCGAGCTATGCCTGCAACCGCCACTTCGTGGCCGCCGCCGATGGCGTGCCCGTGCTGCTGCCCTCGCCTCCCGAACACCGCTTCCAGCTCGATGCCGCGGGCGTCGAGGCCGCATGGACCGAGCGCACGTGCGGCGTGCTGCTGGCCTCGCCCTCCAACCCCACCGGCACCTCGATCGCGCGCGACGAGATGGCGCGTATCGCGCAAGCCGTGCGCAGCCGCGGCGGCTTCACGATGGTCGACGAGATCTACCTCGGCCTGAGCTTCGACGATGCGTTCGGCCACAGCGCGCTGGAGCATGGCGACGACATCATCTCGATCAACAGCTTCTCCAAGTACTTCAGCATGACGGGCTGGCGCCTCGGCTGGCTGGTGCTGCCCGAGGCACTGGTCGCGCCGGTGGAGAAGCTGGCGCAGAACCTCTACATCTGCGCCTCGTCGATCGCCCAGCATGCGGCGCTTGCCTGCTTCGAGTCCGCATCGATCGCCGAGTACGAGCGCCGCCGCGATGAATTCCGCAAGCGCCGCGACTTTCTGGTGCCTGCACTCGATGCACTGGGATTGCGCGTGCCGGTGATGCCCGACGGCGCGTTCTACGCCTGGGCAGACTGCTCGGCCCACGCCAACAGCAGCTGGGATTTCAGCTTCGAGATGATGCGCCGCGCGCATGTGGCCATCACACCGGGCCGCGACTTCGGGCCTCACGCAGGCGAGCGCTATGTGCGCTTTTCCTATGCGAGCAGCATGGGCAGTTTGCGAGAAGCCGTGTCAAGGCTGCAAACTGCACTTGTCGCCTGAGTGCGAAACCTCACACCAGTTTCGTGACGGGGTGTTACTAATGCTCGAACGCGGTGCTTTTTGGTGCTCTTGCGCACCCTGCTTGGACTAAGCTCACACGATGGTGGTTGCTTACTGCCCCGTTGAATGACGAATCCAAGTTCTTCCATGTCCGGCCTAGCCTCCTCTGAACCGACTCCGTCCGGCCCGAACGGCACCCCTGCCGCCGCCGATTCCGCGCCCTGGAGCGATACCGACATGGAGGGAATGCCTGCACAGCCTGCAGCCGCGTTCACCGCGAACACGCCCAACAAAGCCGCCGACCAGTTGCCGACCATCGGCCACATCGGCCGCTATGCCCTCAAGTACCAGATCGGCGAAGGCGGCCTGGGCCGCGTGTATGCCGCGCACGACCCGTTGCTGTCGCGGCTGATCGCCATCAAGACCCTGAATCTCGAGATCGCCGCCGAAGAGCGCGAGTCCTTCAACGCCTTGTTCCTGAACGAAGCCCGCGCCGCCGGCGGGCTGAGCCACCCGCACATCGTCACGGTGTTCGACGCCGGCGTGAGCGAGCAAGGTGCCTACATCGCGATGGAGCTGCTCAAGGGCCGCGACCTGCGCCAGCTGCGCCTCGAAGGCTGGAAGCCCACGCCCACGCAGGCCGCGCTGGTCGTGCGCCGGGTGGGCGATGCGCTGGCCTATGCGCATTCCAAGGGCGTGGTCCACCGCGACATCAAGCCGGCCAACATCTTCATGGTGGGCCGCACCCAGCCGCGCGTGCTCGACTTCGGCATCGCGCGCGTCGCCCACCACCACGAGCACACCGAAGGCGACATCGCCGGCGGCTCGCCCTACTACATGTCGCCCGAGCAGGTGCGCCAGCAGCCGGTCGACCGCCGCTGCGACGTGTTCTCGCTCGGCGTGGTGCTCTACGAGCTGCTGACCGGCACGCGCCCTTTCCGCGGCGCCTCGCTGAAGGAAATCACCGACGCCGTGGTCGAGTTCGTGCCGCCTCCGGCGCACGAGGTCGACGCGACTGTGCCCAAGGCCCTCTCCGACATCGCCGCACGCGCGATGGAGAAGAACCCCGACGACCGCTACCGCTCGGCCCGCGCCCTGTCGCGCGAGCTGCGCCACTGGCTCGAAGAGCACGCGCAGGAAACTGCCGACCCGGTGGATGAAGCGCCCGCGCCGGCCAAGAAGCCGCTGCTGTGGATCGGCGGTGCCGTGGCTGCCGTGCTGGTGGCCGGCGTGGCCTGGTGGGCCCTGTCGTCTCGCACGGGCTCCACCGAAGCGGCCCGGGAAGCCGCACCGGTTGTGGCCGCCGCGCCGCCCGTGGCCTCCGCGGTCTTGCCTGCGCCCGTGGTGGTGGCCGCCGCACCGGCACCCGTCGACGCCTCGGCCTCGGCAGCTGCAAGCGCGCCGGCTCCTGTGGCCACCGCTTCGGCCGCTGCCTCGGCGGCAGTGGTGCCGCCTCCGGTGGCCGCCGCCCCCGTCGTCGTCGCACCGCCCGCGGTCGTCGAAAAGCCGCGTGTCGCCCAGGCGCCTGCGGCCAAGCCCGCACCGGTCCTGCTCAAAGAAACCCCCAAGGAACGACGTGCCCGCGAGTCCCGCGAGCGCGACACGCGCCTCGCCGCTGCCGGCCCGGCCGCCACCGGCGTGCTGCGCCTGGCCATCAGCCCGTGGGGCCAGGTCGAAGTCGACGGCAAGCCGATGGGCACGGCACCGCCGCTGAACGAGCTGACCCTGAGCGAAGGCCGCCACACCATCACGATCCGCAACGACGAGTTCCCGCCGTACAGTTCGAGCGTCACCGTCGTGCCGGGCCAGCCGGTCTCACTCAAATACCGCTTCGGATCATGAGAACACTCCAGGCTCTCGCGCTCGCTCCTGTGCTGGCAGCCCTGCTGGCGGGCTGCGCGGCACCGCCTCCGGCGGCGCCAGTGGGCCTGCTCGACGTGACCTCACGCCCCGCCGAGCGTGCCCTGCAAAGCGGCATCCGCGCCTATGAAGACGCGCAATACGCCGAGGCCGAGAAGCAGCTGAACCTCTCGCTGCGGACCGGGCTGGTCTCGCCGCGCGACCGCGGCGCGGCCCACAAGACGCTGGCCTTCATCTACTGCACCAGCAACCGCGTCGTCGAGTGCGAAGCCGAGTTCCGCGCCGCCAAGAAAGAAGACCCAGGCTTCGCGCTGAGCAAGTCGGAACAGGGCCACCCGCTGTGGGGGCCGGTGTACAAGCGCGCGCAGCCATAATCGCGGGTTGCGGCAGGTTGCCGCTTGCTCCGCGTAAATGACTGCACCCAGCCCTCATCATCACGCGCACGACCTGCGCATCTACTGGGAAGACACCGACGCCGGTGGCGTGGTGTTCTACGCCAACTACCTCAAGTTCTTCGAGCGCGCGCGCACCGAGTGGCTGCGCTCGATGGGCTACGCGCAAGAGGAGCTGCGCACCCAGACGGGCGCGATCTTCATCGTCTCGCAGACCAGCGTGCGCTACCTGCGCCCGGCCCGGCTCGACGACCTGCTGACCATCACCGTGCAAGTCCAGCATGCCGGCCTGGCCAGCATGAACATTGCTCAGGTGGCCTGGCGCGGCAACGAGCGGCTGGCCGAAGGCGAGATCCGCATCGGCTGCGTCGACGCCACGAGCTTCAGGCCGCGCCGCATCCCCGAACACTTGTTGCAGGCACTCGCGGAACAAGTACCGCAATCGGCCCTCTCACCCATGACCACCAAGAACACGGGAACCGCTGAATGAACCAAGATCTTTCCATCGTCGGCATGGTGTTGCACGCGAGCTTCGTGGTGCAGCTCGTCATGGTCGGCCTGCTGCTCGTCTCGCTGGCGAGCTGGACGGTGATTTTCGGCAAGCTCTTCGGCCTGAAGCGCGTGCGCTCGGTGAACGAAGAGTTCGAGCGCGAGTTCTGGGCCGGCAAGAACCTCAACGACCTGTACAACGATGCCGGCCGCCGCGTCGAGGGTGCGCCGATGGAACGCATCTTCGCCTCGGGCATGCGCGAGTTCCTGAAGATGCGCGAGCGCCGCGTGATCGACAGCGGCGTGCTGCTCGACGGCTCGCGCCGCGCCATGCGCGCGAGCTTCCAGCGCGAGCTCGACGTGGTCGAGTCTCACCTCTCCTTCCTCGCCTCGGTCGGTTCGGTCTCGCCGTACGTGGGCCTCTTCGGCACGGTGTGGGGGATCATGCATGCCTTCGTCGGCCTGGCCAACCTGACGCAGGTGTCGCTGGCCACCGTGGCGCCCGGCATCGCCGAAGCGCTGGTGGCCACCGCCATCGGCCTCTTCGCGGCCATCCCGGCGGTGATCGCCTATAACCGCTTTGCGCGCGACATCGACCGCATCGCGATGCAGATGGAAACCTTCATCGAAGAGTTCTCCAACATCTTGCAGCGCAACGCCAGCCAACCACTGCCGCCCGCTGGCCCGGTCAACCCCGCCGCCCCGGGGATGCGCTGACATGCCCGCCGTCACCCCGATGCGCGGCGGTTCGCGCCGCCGCACCATCAACGAGATCAACATGGTGCCCTTCATCGACGTGATGCTGGTGCTGCTGATCATCTTCATGGTGAGCGCGCCACTCATCACCACCGGCGTGGTCGACTTGCCGAGCGTGGGCAAGAGCAAGCAGCAGCCGAGCAAGGTGATCGAGGTGGTGGTCGGCAAGGACGAAGCGCTGCGCCTGCGCGTCGACAACAAGGACGTCTCGACGATGACGCTCAAGACCCTGGCCGACCGCGTGAGCGCGGCGCAGGGCGGCGACGCCCAGGCGCCGGTGGTCATCTCGGCCGACAAGGCGGTGAAGTACGAAGCCGTGGTGCGCGTGATGGACCTGCTTCAGAAGGCCGGCGTGCAGCGCGTGGGCCTGTCGGTGAAGAGCAACGGCTGAACGATGCAGAACTCCACGTTCCAGCGCGACGACCTGATGCCGAAGACATCCGACGGCACCGGCCGCGGCTTCGCGCTCGCGACGCTGGTACACATCGGCCTGATCATCGCCATCACGTTCGGCGTGAGCTGGCGAGTGAGCGAGCCTGAAGGCGTGGAGGCGGAACTCTGGGCCTCGGTGCCGCAGGTGGCTGCACAGCGCGACGTGGCCCCACCCCCTGAACCCACGCCCAAACCGCCTCCGAAGCCCGAGCCGAAACCGGAACCCAAGCCCGAACCGAAGCCCGAGCCCAAGGTGCAGGCACCCGACCCGCAGATCGCCATCGAAAAAGAGAAGCAAGAGAAAGCGAAGAAGGCCGCTGACGCCAAGCGCGAGCAGGAAGAGAAAGACAAGGCCGACAAGAAGAAGGCACTCGAAGACAAGGCCAAGCTCGCCAAGGCCGAGGCAGACAAGCAGAAGCAGCTCGATGAACAGCGTGACAAGAACCTCGCCCGCATCAAGGACATGATGGGCGTCGACGGCGGCAGCCAGAACAGCACCGCCGCACGCTCGGCCGGTCCGTCAGCGGCCTATGCCGGGCGCATCAAGGCGCGCATCAAGCCCAACATCCTGTTCACCGACACCATCGACGGCAATCCGCAAGCCGAGGTGGATGTGCGCGTGGCACCTGACGGCACCATCATCTCCAGCAAGCTCACCAAGCCCAGTGGCGTCAAGGCCTGGGACGACGCGGTCTTGCGTGCCATCGAGAAGACCGAGATCCTGCCTCGCGACACCGACGGCACGATCCCACCGACGATGACGATCGCGTTCCGCCCACGCGACTTCTAACGCGCGCTCAGTGCGGCGTGCGCCCGTACACGATCTCTTGCACCACGCCGCCACGGAACCGCACCGTGACCATCAGGTTGCCCGGCCCGCGGTCGTACAGCCACTCATCCACCTTCTGGCACGGCACGTAGACGCTGGCGTAAGGCTCGGGGATCGGATTCGGGTTGCTGCCGTAGAACACCGGCGCGCAGAAGCTGTCTTTGAGCACCGGCTCGCCGCACTTGTAGCTCACCGACAAGCGCGAGTCGCCTTCCGTCGCGGTGCCGCGGCTGCAGCTGAGCGATTCCGCATGGGCCGGCAGCCACGAGAGTGCTGCCAAGGCCGCGACGGTGGCGTGAACACGCAGGTGCATGGAAAGTCCTTTCCGGTCGGCACCCCGCTGCTCGTGGGGCGTGAAGCAGTGTGCCCCTTCGCCACAGCCGGGTCGCCGAAGAGGTTTTCGGCGGAGCCTTCCGCTCCACCATTCGACCTCAGCTGCGCATCAAGCGCGGCTCCAGAATCCGGTCGAGCGACCACTTGCCGGGCCCCCACAGCGCGAGGCCGACCAGCAGGCTGCCCCACAGCTGGTGCTGCTGCAAAGCGGCCGGCGCGATCTCGGCGAGGCTGACGACGGCAACCACGTTCATCACCGACAGGCCCAATGCCGCGAAGCGCCCGGCCAGGCCGAGCAGCAGCAACACCGGCAGGGCCAGCTCGCCGGCGGTCCCGGCGAAAGCCGCCACCGTGGGCGACAGCAGGGGCACCTTGTACTCGTCATTGAAGAGCGCGAGCGTGGTGTCCCAGTCGTGGATCTTGGTCAGGCCCGACAGGAAGAAAGCCTGCGCGACATAGAAGCGCGCACCCAGTTGCGCGAGCGGCTGCAGCATCTCGAGACCGGCAACGAAGCGGCTCCATAGGTTCAGAAAAGGCGTGAGGACGGTCGTGTTCATCGGTGGCTTTCGTGTTCGGTGCTGTTGTCTGACGAGCCGCTGTGCAGCGCTCCTGGCTTGGTCGCACGGCAGCGCGATACCTTGCAGCCTGGCGATGAATCAGGCCACGCGTCGAGCGCGCGCAAGCCAGCCGTGCTGCAGGGCTTGCACCAGCCAGGCTTCGAAGTCGAAGCCTTCGCCTGCCGCCGCCATCGCATCGGCGAGGGTGTCGCCGCGCAGCAGACTCTGCGTCCACGTTGCAGTCGCTATGTCGATGGCGAACACCGAACCGCGCCAGCCTGCGCGCGCGATCAGGGCCTGTTCACCGCTGCCGGCCGCCAACGTATTGCGGGCATGGGCGCGATGCGCCGCTGCGTCATCGCCAGGCTGATGCGCCAGCCACAAGCTCACGATGGGGTAGGCGCTGGGCAGCACGGTGGTGCCTGGTCTCAGCGCGAGGCTCAGTTGTGACGGCTCCACCTCGGCCAGCAGCTTGAGCGTCGACAGATCGGCTTCTTCGTCGGCCGCGCGCTCGGCCAGCGTGAGCAGCCAATCGAGCCGCGCCACATCAGGCAAGTAGGGCACGTCGGCCAGTTGCTCGCTGTCGGCGATGAACGCGGGCAAGCCTTCGCCGAAGCAGGCGAGGTCACCGCGCACCGGCGGACGAGCCTGCCAGAACGCACGGGCCAGGGCCGCGAAAGACTCCTCGCCCACCAGCGCCTGCACCGTGGGGAACGAGGTCGCCAGAGCACGCTCGGCCGACGCTCCGGCATTGGCCTCGTAGGCCTGCATGCCGCGCTGCGTGCGTGTTGGCGGATGGGCCAGCCAGCCTTGCAGCGACCCGCCTTCGTCGCGCTTCAACAGCGCAGCCATCAAGGCCTGCTGGCGCGCATGTTCGCGCCGGAGGTCGTATTCGCTCATGCGTTCTCGCGCATCAGCCGGCCTGCCGTTCGGGCCTCGTCCAGCAGCACATCGAGTGAGGGCACATCGGTGTCCCACTCCACCAGCGTCGGCACTTTTCCTAGGCGCTGCATCGCATGGCGATAGACCTGCCACACCGGCTCGTGCACACGGCTGCCGTGGTCGTCGATGACGATGTCGCCCATGTCTTTGTAGCCGGCGAGATGAATCTCACCGACGGTGTGGGCGTCGATGCCATCGATCCAGCTGCAGACCGCCTGCACGGCATCGAGCTCGCCGTCGTTGAGCGCGTTCACGACCAGGTTGTTGACGTCGAGCAGCAGCCCGCAGCCGCTGCGCTTTGCCAGCTCGTTGAAGAACTCGGGCTCGCTGAAATCGCGGTCGGCGAAGGCGAGATAGGCGGAGAGGTTCTCCACCAGCAAGGGCCGCTTCAAGCGGTCTTGCACCTGCGACACATTGGCCACCATGATGGCCAGCGAGGCCTGGGTGAAAGCCAGCGGCAGCAGGTCGTTGCCATGCAGCACCGGCCCGCCTTCGTGCTGCGGCGCGCGGGCAAAGCTCGCGTGGTCGGACACCCGCACCGGGTCGATGCGATCGACCAGCCGGGCCAGGCGATCGAGGTGCCACGGGTCCAGCCCGGCCGCCGACCCCAGCGACAAGCCCACGCCATGCAGGCTCACCGGGTAGGCCGAACGCGCCTCGTGCAGCACGGCCAGCGCCGCGCCGCCATCGGCAAAGAAATTCTCGGAATGCACCTCGACAAAACCGAGGTCAGCGAGTTCGGGGCGCCGCTCCAGCAGCTCGGCGTAGTGGGGCTGGCGCAGGCCCACCCCCACCGGCATGCCTGGCGCGGCCACCGCTTTCACGCGTGCATCCGCCAGCGCGATTTACTTCTTCGCTGCCTTCTTGGCGGCCTCGGCATCGGTGCCGCCCATGTCTTTGCAGGTGCCCTTGGCGACGTACTTCCATTCGTCGGCGCCCTTGTCGGTCTTGGACTGCCCGGCGCACGAATGCGAGCCCGACAGGTTGGCGCAGTCGTTCTGGCCGGCCTTGACGATGCCGAAGCACTTTTCCTTCGCCTTCTCTTCGGCAGAGGCCTGGCCGATGAGGCCGAGGGCAAGCACGGAAGCGAGGGCCGACGAAGCGATCAGACGTTGGTTCATGAACTATCTCCTTGAGTGTGTTGGGGGAAGGTGTCGCAAACGAATGAGACGACCCGCCTCTGTCGATGCCTGGAGTGGCTTCTTACAGCGGATCTCGATCATCACTCAAAAGATCACGGCGTCGCTATAGATCCGCCCGACTGCTGCTGGACCTCGGCAGGTGGCAGGTCAAGGCTGGCGTTGAAGCCGAACAACTTGCCTGCCCACAAGAACACCACCCACACCAGAATGCCGAACGGCAGGTAGCCGAAGTAGCCCAGCAGCGGCATCTCGGAGTGGATGTGGATCACGTTGACGTAGGGGATGTCGTAGATCCAGTAGTTCGGGTTGGTGGGCGGCAGGCCGGGGGGTTGCGCGCTGCCGTAGTTCCAGAACTCCCACAGGAAGCCGTTGAACAGGGAAGACAGGGCCACCAGCACCGCCGGCGACCAGTTGCCCTGCGCCATCGCAGTGAAGGGCGTCCAGACGTTCAGGCGCAGCATCTGGCCGACGATGACGATCATCGGCCCGATCCACACCACCCAGAACAGCGGTAGCGGGAAGAAGACCATCGCCCCGATCAGCAGCAGCCCGCCGGCCACCAGCGGGCCGCCGGGCAAAGACAGCTTGGGGCCGTTGGCATAGCGCGCCACCAGCCGCGGAAAGCTCGTCAAGAAGGTGTACCACTCGAAGATCGCCGGCCACACCGTCGTGTACGCGATCAGGAACAGGACCACGATGGTCGCGTGGCTCAACTCGGGCATGTGCCCGTTGGGGTAGTACCAGTTGCCGAGCACGAAATAGTCGGCGTACTCGAAGTAGCACCAGCCCACCACCGACACCACCGCGCTGAGCCACAGCGTGTGCGGCCGCGAGGCCAGCAGCGAACTCCCGCCGGTGCGGCGGTACACCAGGCCGTCGAGCACCAGGATGAAACCCCACCACAAAGGCGAGAACGCGTAGTACACCAGCGTGCCGAACACCGTGAAGCGGGCGAACATCAGCCACAGGAAGAACGTCATCAGCACCGCACCCACCCAGAACCACACCGGCAAGCGCGCCGGCGCCGGCGTGGGCCCGGGCGTGGGGCCCGGCTTGAAACCGAACAGCCGCGGGAACAGCAGGAACACCGCGATCACGGTCACCACGGCCAGCATCAGCAGGAAGTACGGCAACCAGAAGGGCGGCTGCTGCACCACGAACGCGGGCGGGAACACGCCGAACCCCGGCGGCAGGTGCGTGTCGGGGTAGACGAACCAGGCGGCCACGAGGGGCACGATCAGGGTGGCCAAAACCGGCCAGATCAGACGCCAGGGATTGATGTTGTTCATGCGTGCCTTTCTTCTTGGGTGGGTCCGTTGGGTGAGGCTGTCGGGTCAACCCGGCCGGCATCGAGCGGCAGGGGCTGGTCGCGCACGCTTCGGCGTCGCTTGTTCTCGTACATGCGCGCGTCGGCCAGCGGCTTGAGCTGGTCGCGGTGGGTGCATTCGAAGGCCCGCACCGAGCCGCAGCTCGCTCCGCTGGCTTCGTAGCCCGCCCGGCGCAGCGCGGCCACGGTCTCGGCCAGCTGTTGCTCGACCCATTCGACGGCGCCGTCGTGGCTGGTGGCGGCGAACTCGTCGCCGCCCAGGCGGTGCAGCGTGGCCCGGGTGCCCAGACGCTCGGCCAGGCCGGTACCGAAAGCGCGCAGCAGCTTGTCGCCGCCGTCGTGGCCGAAGGTGTCGTTGTAGCGTTTGAGGCCGTCGAGGTCGATGAAGGTCAACCCGCCCTCGAGCGGCAGCTGGGCCAGCGCAAGCTCCAGTGCATAGCGGTTGGGCAGGCCGGTCAGCGCATCGGTGCAGGCCAGGCGAAGGTTGTTCTCGGCGCGCAGGAGCGCGCTCTCCTTCTCCTTCTGCAGCAGGCCGAACTGGTACGACAGCACCAGTGCCAGCAACAGCACCTCGATGGTCACCGAGGCCAGGCCGATGTGCTCGATGTAGATCGAATACACGCCTTTCAGGTCGAGCAGCGAGATCGCGCAGATCCCCGACACGAAGAAACCGATGTTGGCCAGCAGGTACAGGCGCGCGAGGGCGCTGTGGCGCGCCTGGATCACACCGGCCGCCATGCCGAACAGCAGGAAGATCCCCACGCCGATGCGGTCCAGCTCCAGCGACCAGTGCGGGCGCAATGCAGCGACCGCGATGAACGAGGCCAACAACACCAGCACCGCGCGGCTGGCCTTGTGCAAGCGGGGCGCGGTGTCGGCCCGGATGCCCAGCAGGTCGACCACGAACACCACATAGGCCAGGTTCGACAGCAGGATGGGCACACTGACGAGGTAGAACCAGCCGGCCGCCACCAGGTCGTGCAGCGCCAGCAGCGCCGTCGAGTTGTAGAGCAGGTTGCCCAGGATGAACGCCGCGTACATCATGTGCACACGCTGCCGGCGGATGAACCCCAGGCTCATGTAGTACAGGCCCAGCCCGATGAAGATCCCCAGGCAGATCAGCAGCAGCGCATTGCCCGTGCGGATCGACTGCCGGTAATCGCGCAGGCTTTCGACGTACGGTTCGGGCTGCGCCAGGAAGAAAGGCGACTCGAGTTCGGTCACCACCCGGTAGCGGCCGGGCGGCAGGTTCAGCTCGCGCCCGTGGCGCAGGAAGAACGGGTTGAACTCGTCGCTTTCGATGCCGCCGGCCGCCGTGGCCACCAGGGCGCCGCTGGCGTCATACACCCGGTGCTCGAAGCGCGCGATGACGCTGGAGTTCTTGAAATCGATGACGTGCACGCCGGTGCCCGCCAGCTGCAGCTCGCCTTCATGGCGGAAGCGCCCGCCCGTCGCAGAGATGTGCTCGACGACGCGGGGAGCGCCATCGGTGGGCAGGACGGTCCAATGGCCTGGCAAGTCCACCGGCGAGGCCAGCGCGGCCGCGCACGGCAAGCAGCACAGCAGCCAGGCTGCCAGCCAGGCACGAAAGGTCATGGGGAGGGGTTGGCTGGATGCATTCGGAACCCGATGCTAATGCGCCGATGGAAAACATTCTCCATGCCGATGACGCACAAATCGTGACTTTGTTGACTCCGCACCACGGCCGATGCCGACCCGCCGCACCGCCCTTCAATCGATCGGAATCGCCGACACCGCCAACGCCACCCGCCGGCGCTGCAGCGCCCAGGCCAGCGCCAGCACCACCGCCCATGCGAGCGCATACGCCAAACCGGGCGCCAGCACCGGCAAGGCCGCCACCAGCACCATGAACAGCGCGCAGAAGCCCAGCATGCCCTGCACGAAGCCCGACAGCAACTCGATCGTCGCATCGGCGCCGTGCCGCACGAGCGTGAAGCACGGCAGCACGTTGCCGGTGATCGGCAAGGCGAGCAGCAGGCCGCTGATGGCCGGCGAAAAGACCGCCGCACCCAGCACGATGGCGGCAGCCAGCGCCACGGCAGCTGCCACGCGCAGCACCAGTTCGATCGGCGGGATGTGCAGCACCGTGCGCTCTCGGCGATGCGCCGGCATCAGCCGCAAGGCCACCCACGGCGACAGCGCGGCCAGTACACAGGCCGCCACGGTGGGCAGGTGCAGCCAGAGCAATGCGCTCCCCGCCGCAAGGAACACGCTGTTGGCCAGCAGCAGCGCCGCCCACCAGGGCAGCCTTCGCACCGCGTGAGCAAACGTCAGCATGTGCAAGACCATCGCCGGGTAGGCCACCAGCGTCGCGAGCGCAATCGCGCGGGCGTGCTCCGGCGACGACTGCAGCAGCACGAAGCCCATGATCGGCCCCGCGATCATCGGCATGCCCGACAAGATGCCTGCCACGCCATGCCCGAAGCGCCGGGCCGCGAAGCTCGCCGCCAGCACCACGGCGCCCACCAGCGCCAGCTTCAGCGCAAGCATGGCGAGCTCACGCAGCCCCGTACCCGCCGCCCCCCGGCGTCTCGATCACGAACACGTCGCCTGGCTGCATCTCCACCGAACCGATGTGGTCAAGCTGCTCGACTCGGCCGTCAGCACGCTCAACGCGGTTGACGCCCACCTGCCCTGCCTCGCCGCCCGCCATGCCGAAGGCCCCGGTGTGCCGGCCGTTGGAGAGGATGGACGCCGTCATCGGCTCCAGGAAGCGCACTCGGCGAATGCCGCCGTCACCGCCGTGGTGCCGGCCCTGGCCGCCCGAGCCGGCGCGGATCGCGTAGCTGTCCAGCCGCACCGGGAAGCGGAACTCCAGCACCTCGGGGTCGGTGAGGCGCGAGTTGGTCATGTGCGTCTGCACGACGCTCGTGCCGTCGAAATCGGGGCCGGCACCCGAGCCGCCCGAGATGGTCTCGTAGTACTGGTAGCGCGCGTTGCCGAAGGTGAAGTTGTTCATCGTGCACTGGCCCGCCGCCATCACACCCAGCGCGCCGTACAGCGCGTTGGTGATGCAGGTCGAGGTCTCCACGTTGCCCGCCACCACCGAGGCCGGCGGCAGCGGGTTGAGCATCGAGCCTTCGGGCACAATCACCTGCAGCGGCTTCAGGCAGCCCGCGTTGAGCGGAATGTCGTCGTTCACCAGCGTGCGGAAGACGTACAGCACGGCCGCCATGCACACCGCGCGCGGGGCGTTGAAGTTGTTCACCAACTGGTCCGACGTGCCGGTGAAATCGATCACCGCGCTACGCGCCTTTGCGTCGACCTGGATCGCCACCTTGATGCGCGCGCCGTTGTCCAGCGGCAGCGTGAACTCGCCGTCCTTCAGCTTCGTGATGACGCGGCGCACTGACTCTTCGGCGTTGTCTTGCACGTGGCCCATGTAGGCGCGCACGACTTCGAGGCCGAACTGCGCGACCATCTTGCGCAGCTCTTGCACGCCCTTCTCGTTGGCCGCGATCTGCGCCTTCAGGTCGGCGATGTTCTGCTGCGGGTTGCGCGACGGGTACTGGCCACTCTTCAGCAACGCCACCATCTCCTGTTCACGCAGCTGGCCCGCTGCGACCAGCTTCACGTTGTCGATCTGCACACCCTCTTCCTCGATGCGGGTCGAGAACGGCGGCATGGACCCCGGCGTGGTGCCGCCGATGTCGGCATGGTGGCCACGCGAGCCCACGTAGAAGAGGATCTGCTGGCCGTCGTCGGCGAACACCGGGGTCACCACCGTCACGTCGGGCAGGTGCGTGCCGCCGTGGTACGGGTCGTTCAGCGCGTACACATCGCCCGGCTGCATGCGGCCGGCATTGCCGTTGATCACCGTCTTGATCGACTCGCTCATCGAGCCCAGGTGCACCGGCATGTGCGGCGCGTTGGCGATGAGGTTGCCTTCGGCATCGAACAGCGCGCACGAGAAGTCGAGCCGCTCCTTGATGTTCACCGAGTAAGCCGTGTTCTGCAGCTGCAGGCCCATCTGCTCGGCGATGTTCATGAAGAGGTTGTTGAACACCTCCAGCATCACCGGGTCGACGGTCGTGCCGATGGCCTTGCGAGATTCGCGCGGCTGCACGCGTTCGAGCACCAGGTGGTCGAGCGCGGTGACACGGGCACGCCAGCCGGGCTCGACGACGGTGGTCGCGTTCTTCTCGGCAATGATGGCCGGGCCGTCGACGGTGTGGCCCGGGTGCGCCTGTTCGCGCACGACGAGCGCTGCATCCCACCAGCGGCCGCCGCTGAAGAGCTTGACGGTGTCGGCGACGGCCGCAGGGCCTTCGGCCAGCTCGCTTCGCACGGCTTCGGCCGGCGCATCGCCCTCACCGACGGCTTCCACCGACACGGCCTCGACGACCAGCCGCCGCTCGCTCATCAGGAACGCGAAGCGCTGCCGGTACGCCGCTTCGAACGCGGCCTGGATCTCGGCTGCGCTGCCGAAGGGAACGACCAGCGCCGAGTCGGTGCCTTCATAGCGCAGGTGCACGCGCCGGTGCACGCTCACGGCCGCGCCGCTGACGCCCTGGCGGCGCAGCTCATCGGCAGTCTCTGTCGCCAGCGCCTCGAGCCGCGCACTCACTTCAGGCAGCGCCGTGTCCAGCGGCAACTCAATCGAGCGCTCGCGCATCACGCTCTGGTCGGCCAGGCCCATGCCGTAGGCCGAGAGCACGCCTGCCAGCGGGTGCGCGAACACGCGTGTCATGCCCAGCGCATCGGCCACGCGGCAGGCGTGCTGCCCACCGGCGCCGCCGAAGCACTGCAAGGCATAACGCGTCACGTCGTAGCCGCGCGCCACCGAGATCTTCTTGATCGCGTTGGCCATCGCACCGACAGCGATGTCGATGAAACCCTCGGCCACCTCCTCGGGCGAGCGCTTCACGCCGGTGCTGCGCTCGATTTCGGCCGCCATCGCGGTGAAGCCCTTCACGACGGCATCGCGGTCCAGCGATTCATCGGCGCTCGGGCCGAACACATTCGGAAAGTAGGCAGGCTGGATCTTGCCGAGCATCACGTTCGCATCGGTCACGGCCAGCGGGCCACCGCGCCGGTAGCAAGCCGGGCCGGGGTTCGCACCGGCGCTCTCAGGGCCGGCGCGGAAACGCGCACCATCGAAGCTGAGGATGGACCCGCCGCCCGCCGCCACGGTGTGGATGCTCATCATCGGCGCGCGCATGCGCACGCCGGCCACCTGCGTCTCGAACGCGCGCTCGAACTCGCCGGCGAAGTGGCTCACGTCGGTCGACGTGCCGCCCATGTCGAACCCGATGACCCGCTCGCCGCCCAGGTCAGCTTTCGCAAGCTGAGCGGTTCTCACCATGCCGACGATGCCGCCGGCCGGGCCGGAAAGGATGGCGTCCTTGCCCTGGAAGGCGTGTGCGTCGGTGAGCCCGCCCGACGACTGCATGAAGAACAGTTTCACGCCCGGCATGTCGCCGGCCACCTGCTCCACGTAGCGGCGCAGGATGGGCGAGAGGTAGGCATCGACCACCGTGGTGTCGCCGCGGCCCACCAGCTTCATCAGCGGGCTCACCTCGTGCGACACGCTGATCTGCGGGAAGCCGATCTCCAGCGCCAGGCGCTTGGCCGCCTGCTCGTGCGCGGTGTAGCGGTAACCGTGCATGAAGACGATGGCCACGCTGCGCAGGCCGGCGTCGAACGCGGCCTTCAGTTCGTTGCGCAGATGGGTTTCATCGAGCGCCTCGACCATCTCACCCTTCGCGCCCACGCGCTCGTGCGCTTCGATCACGCGGCCGTAGAGCAACTCGGGCAGCACGATGTGGCGGTCGAAGATGCGCGGCCGCTCTTGGTAGGCGATGCGCAGCGCGTCGCGAAACCCGCGCGTGGTGACCAGCAGCGTGGGCTCGCCCTTGCGTTCGAGCAGCGCGTTGGTCGCAACCGTCGTGCCCATCTTCACGCACTCGACTTGCGCCGGAGTGATGGGCTCGCCGACCCTCAGACCCAGCAGATGGCGGATGCCGGCGACCGCAGCGTCGCGGTACTGCTCGGGGTTCTCGCTCAGCAGCTTGTGGGTGACGAGGCTGCCGTCGGGCCGCTTGCCGACCACGTCGGTGAAGGTGCCGCCGCGGTCGATCCAGAACTGCCAGCGGTCAGAGGTGGGTGCTTGTTGGTTCATGGGGTGTCTCTCTCAAAGGCCCAAGTAGGCCTTCTTGACTTCTTCATTGTTGGCCAACTCGTGCCCACTGCCCTGCATCACGATGCGGCCGGTCTGGATCACGTAGCCATGGTGCGCGATTGACAAGGCTTTGTGAAGATTCTGCTCGACCAGCAGCACGGTGACGCCGGTCTCGTTGACGCGCTGGATCACCTCCAGCACCTTGGTCACGAACTTGGGCGCAATGCCCCATGAGGGTTCGTCGAGCATCAAGAGCTTGGGCTTGGCCATCAGGCCGCGAGCGATGGCCAGCATCTGCTGCTCGCCGCCGCTCATGGTGCCGGCCAGCTGCGTGGCGCGTTCTTTCAAGATGGGGAAGAGCTCAAACATCGCGTCGACACTCGCCGCCACCTCGCGGTCGTCGTTGCGCGTGAAGGCGCCGAGCTCGAGGTTGCGCTTGACCGTGAGGCGCGGGAACAGGCGCCGGCCTTCGGGCACCAGCGACAGGCCCAGCGGCACGCGCTTGTGCGCCGGCAAGGCATGCACCGGCTCGCCGTTGAAGCGGATGCTGCCGGAGTCCAGCGCATTGAGCCCGGCGATGGCTCGCAAGGTGGTCGACTTGCCGTTGCCGTTGCCGCCGACCAGCGCGACGATCTTGCCCTGGGGCACGCTGAGCGACACGTCGGACAGCGCGAGCACGCCGCTGTAGCTGACGCGCAGATTGCTCACTTCCAGCATCACGGCGCTCATCAGGCGTCTCCCAGGTAAGCGGATATCACCGCAGGGTCGCGCGACACCTCGGCCGGCGTGCCGTCGGCGATCTTGATGCCGCGGTCGAGCACCACGATCTTGTCGGCGATGGGCATGATGCCTTCGAGCACGTGCTCGACGATCAGGCAGGCGATGCCGCGCTCGCGGATCGCGAGCACCACCTTCACCATCTCGCGCACCTCGGACGGGTTGAGCCCGGCCATCACCTCGTCCATCAGCAGCAGCTTGGGGTGAATGGCCAGCGCACGCGCCACGGCCAGGCGGCGCTGCTCGCTGATGGTCATGCTGCCGGCCGGCTTGTCGGCAAAGTGGTCTAGGTTGACGAAGGCCAGCAGATTGAGCCCCTCGGCGCGGGCCGCGCCCACGCGGCGCTGGTGCAGCAGCGCCGCCGCCATCACGTTCTCGCAAGCCGTCATGCTGGTGAAGGTGCGCGCCACCTGGAAGGTGCGGCCGACACCGGCACGTGCGCAGGCTTCGGGTGTGAGGCCGGAGATGGTCTTGCCGTCGAGTTCGATGCGGCCCGAGGTGGGCGCGTAGAAGCCGGCCACGCAGTTGAAGGCGGTGGTTTTGCCGGCGCCGTTGGGGCCGATGAGACCGACGATCTGGCCGGCATCGACGGTGAACGACACGTCTTGGTTCGCCGTCAGCCCACCAAAGCGCTTCGTCACACCATGCAGTTCAAGCAAGCTCATGACTGCCCCTCGTCCGCTGGGTACATCGGCCGATCCCCCGAGGGGATGCGGGCCGGCTTGGGAGCGGCCCGGCGCTCGACCCGCAGGCGCCACTCTCTGTACCAGCCGATCACACCACTCGGGTAGAACACCGCGATGCCGATGATCAGCGCCGCGTAGATGATGGTGTCCGTGCCGCGCCCGCCGCCGCCGAAGAAACTGCGCGTCAACTCCTCGATGGTGGTGAGCACCACCGAGCCGATGACCGGCCCGAACAGCGTGCCCACCCCGCCGAGGATGGACACCAAGGCCATCTTGATCGACAGCGCCGTGCTCAGCACCGAGTTCGGGTCGATGTAGAGCTCTTTCTGCGCATAGAGGCTGCCGCCCAGTGCGGTGAAGAAGGCGCTCAGCGACAAGGCGATCTGCTTGTAACGGGCGATGTTGATGCCGATGCTGCGTGCGGCGTCGGGTTCGTCCTTGATGGCGCGCAGGTAGTAGCCGATGTGGCTGCGCTCTACTGCCCAGGTGGCCAGCAGCGTGAGCGCCAGCAGGGCGAGTGCGAGCCAGTAGTACGGCGCCTTGTCGGCAAACACCATCGCGCCCCAGCCGCGCTGCGTCATCGGGATCGTGAGACCCACCGCGCTGCCGGCGTAGTCCCAGTTGGTGAAGACGATCTGCACGATCTCGGCGACGGCGATGGTCGCCATCGCGAAGTAGTGGCCCTTCAGGCGGAAGCACGACCAGCCGAAGCCCAGGCTCAGCAGCGCCGCCACCACGCCGCCGAGCAGCATGCCGAGCCACGGGTTGATGCCGAAGTTGAGCAGCAGCATCGTCGATGTGTAGGCCCCGAGGCCGTAGAACGCCGCGTGGCCGAGCGACACCTGGCCGGCATAGCCACCGAGGAGGTTCCAGGCCACGCCGAGCTGGGCGGCCATCAACACCAGGATGGCGAGGTTGAGGTGCGTCGGGTTGTTGGTCGCGAACGGCAGCAAGGCCGCCACCGCACCGAGCCCGACCATGATCTTGAGCGCCTTCATGCTTTCCCCATCAGCCCTTGAGGGCGGAACATCAACACCGCGAGGAACAGCACCAGCACCACCGCCATCTTGTACTCAGGCCCGAGCAGCAAACCGCCCATCACCTCGATGACGCCAACCAGAATGCCGGCCCAGAACGCGCCCGTCACGCTGCCGAAGCCGCCGAGGTTCACCACCACGAAGGCGATCAAGATGAAGTTGGCACCGACCTCCGGGAAGATCGGAAAGAAGGTCGCCAGCAGCACACCCGCCGCACCGGCACAGGCGGCACCAATGCCCCAGGCCAGCGAGAACATGCGGTGCGAATCGATGCCCATCAGCTGCGCGGCCTCCTTGTCGGCCGCGGTAGCTTCGAGTGCGGCGCCGAGCTTGGTGCTCGTGAGGAACGCGTGGATCAGCATCGTGACGGCGACCGCGCCGAGCCCGGCCACCAACTGCGGCTTGCCGAGCTGGATGCCGGCCACCTTCACGCTGCCTGCGACCCACGAGTTCTCGATCGAGCGGAAGTCAGGCTTCCAGAGAAACTGCGCCACGCCGCGCATCAGGATCATCAGCCCAAAGGTGGTGAAGATCTGGCTCAGCATCGGCGCGTTGACGATGCGCTTGATCACGAACTTGTAGAGCAGCATGCCGAAGGCGAACAGCATCAGCACCGTGAGCGGCAGCGTGAGGATCGGGTCGAGCGCATACAGCGAGAACAGCCAGAAGGCACTGTACATGCCGAGCATCAGGAACTCGCCATGCGCGAAGTTCACGATGTCCATCACCCCGAAGATCATCGTGAGGCCGATCGCCACGAGCGCGTAGATCAGGCCGATCAAGACACCGGAGGCGAGGGTTTGAAGAAGGATCTCAGCGGTCATGGTGTTCGGTAGTGGAAATCGTTGGCACGCCATCTGATTTTTGGACGCAAGGGCCGCAAAGAAAGACGCAAAGAACGCGAAGGAATTCGAGAGGAAACAGACCGTCTCTCTTTGCGACCTTTGCGTCTTTCTTCGCGAGCTTTGCGTCCAAACATGCTTTGATCGAGGCCACTGCGCAGCCTCGGGGAACGACGGGCCCTACTTGCGCTGGTCCCACTTCGGCATCGGCCACACCACCTCACGTGAAGCCATGGCAAACGGCCACACGGTGTTGTACTTGCCGTCGACGATCTGCACCAGGATGCCCTGACCCAGCGTGTTCTGGCCGGTGGCGTCGAACTTCACGCCCTTCCACGGCATGATCAGCTTGCTGCCCGGCATGTCGGTGGCGGCCAGCGCGGTGCGAATGGCTTCGGGCTGTGTCGAACCGGCACGGTTGATGGCGTCGGCCATCACCATCAACCCGGTGAAGCTGCGCGACGAGTTGCCGGTGAAGTTGATCTTGTAGCGGCTGTTGAAGAGATCGTTGACCTGCTTGATCAGCGGGTTGCGGCTGGCCAGGTCGAGCGCCCACACCTCGCGGGTGATCACGTACTCGGCGTCTTTGCCCAGGGTTTTGATGAAGTCGGTGTCGGTGAAGCCGGCGTTGTTGGCCAGGATCATGTCGGGCGAGAAGCCGAGTTCCTTGTACGTCTTCATCGACAGAATCGCATCGGCCGTGTACGACGACTGCAGCACCAGGTTCGGCGCCGCGGCCTTCAGCGTCTGCACCTCGGAAGTGAGCTGTGTCGTCTTCGCCGGATACAGCACCTGCTTGACCAGGTTGAACTTGAAATCGGGCGCCAGCTTGGCCTGCAGCTTGGTCGTCTCGGTGCCCCACAGGCCGTTCTCGTTCAGCGTGGCGATGGCGCCGGGCTTGATGCCTTTCTTGGCTTCAAGTTCTCGCAGGAAGTCGAAGGCGTTGTGCACGAACAGGTCATCGTGCGGCGTGGTGCGGAAGAACCACTTGAAACCGCGCGCCGTGAGCGATGCCGAAGACGACTCCGGGTTCAGAAACGGAATGCCGGCGCGCTCGGCCACCTGGCTGGCCGTGGCCGTCACCGCGCTGTTGTAGCAGCCGACGATCGCCACCACCTTCTCCTGCGTGATCAGCCGCTCGGCCTCGGTGGCGCCCGTCTGCGGGTTGGCCTGGTGGTCGGCGAAGACGAGCTTGATCTTCGCGCCCTTCAAGCCCGGCAGGCCCTTGCCGCCGGAGAACGGCAGGTCGGTGATGCCGGGCGCGCCGTTGTTGATGATGTCGGCCGCGAGTTCGAGCGCACTGCGCAACTCGCCGCCCACCGCCGCACCCGGGCCGGTGAGCGGGTAGATCACGCCGATCTTCACTTCGGCCGGGGCCTGCGCTCGCGCGCCGAAACCCAGGCCCAAGATCGCGGCGCCCAGCGCCTGGGTCACGGTTCTACGCTGCTGTCTTGCTTGCATTTTTCACTCCGGGTGAGGATGGGACAAAGGAGGGCTTCAGAAGCTCGCGAGCTGGTGGTTCAACAAGTCGGTGATCAACATGGCACCGGGCGCGTGCGTGATGCAGAACTCGGGCTTGGCCTGCGCGATGGCCGCCTGCGGCGTGACGCCACAGGCCCAGAACACCGGCAGCTCATCGGGCATCACGTCGACCGCGTCGCCGTAGTGCGGTTTGGACAGGTCGGTGATGCCGATCAGCGACGGGTCGCCCAGATGCACCGGCGCGCCATGCACGTCCGGGAAGCGCGAGGTGATCTGGATGGCGCGGATCGCCGCCTTGGCTTTCAGCGGCCGCATCGAGACCACCATCGGCCCGTGGAAAGGCCCGGCCGATTCGGTGGCGATGTTGGTGCGGTACATCGCGACGTTGCGGTTCTGGTCTACGTGGCGCAGCGACAGCCCCGAGTCGAGCAAGGCCTGCTCGAACGAGAACGAACAGCCGATGACGAAGGTAACGAGGTCGTCGCGCCACAGTGCGCGCAGGTCGGTGGGTTCGTCGACCAGCTCACCACGGCGCCACACGCGGTAGCGCGGCACGTCGGTGCGAATGTCGATGTCGGCACCGAGTTTGGGCAGCATCGGGTCGCCCGGTTGCGAGACCGCCAGCACCGGGCACGGCTTCGGGTTGAGCCGGCAGTAGCGAAGGAAATCGTCGGCCTGCGCCTTGGGCAGGATCACCACGTTGCCCTGCACATGGTCACGCGCCAGGCCGCTGGTGTGCGACGTGAATTCGCCGCTGCGGATGGCTGCACGGGCCCGTGCAATGCTGCCCTGTTCGGGTGCAGAAGATGTCGCTTTTGGTGTCACCACACAAACCCCAAATCAAATGACCGTCTTGTGAATGGGCCGCATTGTGTTGGGGTCATTGCCGCACGGGCAAACAAGAAATTTTCTGCTTATTTCATCGATTTTTTCGATGACGACTTTCGGGTCGGCCGCGGTGCACCGATGAAATCGAGGATGGCATCGACCACGCCCGAGGCCACCACCGAGGTCGGGTCTTCGCGGTAGCTGGCGTGTACCGGAAGCGGCGGCAAAGGGGTGTCGCACTTCAGCGGCTTGAGCGGCAGGCGGTCGCTCAGCCGCTGCACCGCAGCCAGCGGCAGGGTGGCCACGCCGAAGCCGCCTTCCACCAGCTGCACCATCGCCGAGATCGACGAGATGGTGTGGATGCGCGGCGGCTCCACGCCCAGCTCGCGGAAGAGGTCGATCAGCGCCACGTGCGGCTGCGAGCCGCGCTGGAAGGTGAGCATGTCGTAGGCGGCCAGCTCGGCCAGCGTGTAGCGCCGCTTGCGGTGGATGTCTTTGTGGCCGACGAAGACCATCTCCATCGCCGGCAGCTCACGGCTGCGCAGGCTTTCGCCCGAACTCGGCAAGGCGGCGAACGCGAGGTCGAGTGCGCCGCGCTTCACCTGGTCGACCAGCACCGGCGTGGTTTCGACCGACAGCTCGAGTTCGAAGTCGGGGTCGGCCTTGCGCGTGTGCTGCACCCATTCGAGCAGCCACGAATGCAGCACCGACTCGATCACGCCGATGCGCAGCGACACCTTGCGTGCGCCGGCCCCCATCTCGCCGCGGATCTCGCGCTGCAAGGCGAGCAGGCGCTGCGAGTGGGTGAAGAAGCGCATGCCCGCCACGGTGAGGCGAAACTGCTTGTCGCGCCGGTCGAGCAGCAGCACGCCCAGCTCGTCTTCAAGCGCCGCGATGCGGCTGGACATGGCCGACTGCGTGATGAACAGTTTCTCTGCCGCGCGCGACACGCTCTTGAGCTGCACCACCCAGTAGAAGGCTTCGACGAAACGGAGGTTCATGGCAGATTCATTCGTTGGCCCCGGTGATCGGAGGTCTTGGAGCAATGCTTGCGCCTTGCCCCACGCGAAGAATCTCACACGCGCGCTGATGCCTCAGGCGGCATCCTTCAGCGTCGTCGGCGCCTGCCGGAAGCCGCGCCCGATCAGGCGGCCAAGGGCAGCTGAAACGACTGCGTGAGCTGCGTCAGGTGACGCGCCTGCTCCTTCAGGCTTTCGGCCGAGGCCGCCGCCTGTTCGACCAGGGCCGCGTTGCGCTGCGTCGATTCGTCGAGCTGGCCGATGGCCTTGTTCACGATCACGATGCCGCCCGACTGTTCTGCCGTGGCGGTGTGGATCTGCCCCACCATGGTCGTCACGTGCTGGATCTGGCGGCGCACTTCCTGGATGGTCTTGCCTGCGTCCTGCACCAGGTGCGAGCCGGTTTCGACACGGCGCCCGCTTTCCTGGATGAGCTGGGTGATCTCTTTGGCGGCCTGCGCGCTGCGCTGCGCCAGTGACCTGACCTCTGCGGCAACCACCGCGAAACCGCGGCCTTGCTCGCCGGCTCTGGCGGCCTCGACCGCGGCGTTGAGCGCCAGGATGTTGGTCTGGAAGGCGATGCCGTCGATGACGCTGATGATCTCGCCGATCTTCTTCGCCGAGGTGTTGATCTCGCCCATCGTGACGACGACCTGGTCGACCACGTCGGCCCCCTGGCTGGCCACCGTGGCCGCGCCGATCGCCATTTCATTGGCCTTGCGGGCCGTGCCCTCGCTTTGCTGGACGGTTCCGGTGAGTTGCCCCATCGACGCCGCGGTGTTCTGCAGGTTGGCGGCCTGCTCTTCGGTGCGCCCGGAGAGGTCTTGGTTGCCGCTCGCGATTTCGCCGGCGGCACTGGACACCGTCTCGCTCGACTGGCGGATCTCCTGCACGATGCGGCGCAAGCCGTCTTGCATGATCGCGAACGACCTCATCAACGCCGCCAGTTCGTCGGAACCTTCGGCGTGGATGTCGACCGACAAGTCGCCGCTGGACACGCGCTCCGCCGCGCTGATCACCTCGCGCAGCGGCTTCAGCGTGGCCCGGGTGATGGTGTAGGCGATGAGCGCGCCGCCCAGCACCATCGCGCCGGTGACCAGCGTGACGACCAGGAGCGCAGCGTTGTACGAGTCGTGCGCATGCTCGACCGCGCCGCGCGAGAGCTTCACGTTGTAGGCCGAAGCCGCCTGCACCGCCTGGCCCAGCGCCTCGCCGGTGGTTGCGGCCTCGCCCGTCACCACGCCGCGCAGGTCACGCGCCTTGGACATGTCGTACGCCAGGGCAGGCACCTTGGCGAAGGCGGCCTTGGAGGCCGCGAGCTTGTCTTCGATCGCCTGCCCGAGTGCCGTTGAATTGGCGTCGGTGGCAAAGGCCTTGTGATCGGCGTAATGCTGGGTGAGTGAAGCGAACGCTGCCGACGCACGCGCTATCTGCGCCTTGCGTATGTCCATGTCGAATTCGATCAGGATCTGCAACTGCGCCTGCCGGATCTCCTGCAGGTCGTGGTCCATCGCCGAGAAGGCTTCCATCGACGGCACCGTGCTCAGCGCCACGTGATCGAAGTCGCCCTTGAAGCGCACGAACTGGAACAGCGCAACGGCCGCCATCAGCGCCGCGGCAAAAATGATGACGCCGAACCCCAGGCCCATGCGTGTACCGATTTTGAGATTGGAGAGCATGCAGATGTCTCGTAGTTTGGGTTCTTATCGGCGATCTTGACCGCTGCTTGAGAGTTGAATCCGATAAAAAGGCCGGCAAAAATGAGCGTTTCGCAGCGGTCTTGGAACATTGCTTGCTAAGTGACTCGGCGTTGCCCAGCGGGTGCCGGTCGATCGTTGTCGTAGAAGCACCAATGCTGCCGACCCCCTCACCCCTTTACCCTTGCGCTTTGCCCCAAGCGGAGAAATCTCACATGCGCCTCAATGTCTCGATGCTGATTGCAGCCCTGGCCCTTGCGGGCACAGCCCAGGCCCAGACCAAGTGGGACTTGCCGGCCGCCTACCCGGCCAGCAACTTCCACACCGAGAACCTCACGCAGTTTGCGGCCGACGTCGACAAGGCCACCGGCGGCAAGCTCAAGATCACGGTGCACGCCAACGCTTCGCTGTTCAAGGCGCCCGAGATCAAGCGCGCGGTGCAAGGCGGGCAGGCGCAGATCGGCGAGATCCTGCTCGTGAACTACCAGAACGAATGGCAGATCTTCGGTGCCGACGGCCTGCCCTTCCTGGCCGACAGCTACGACGAGTCGGCCAAGCTCTACAAGGCGCAGAAACCGGTGCTCGAGAAGAAGCTCGCCGAGCAGGGCCTGATGCTGCTGTACGCGGTGGCCTGGCCGCCGCAAGGCATTTTCAGCAAGAAGCCCATCAACGCGGCAGCCGACCTGAAAGGCATCAAGTGGCGCGCCTACAGCCCGGCCACCTCGCGCATCGCCGAGCTGCTGGGCGCGCAGCCCGTCACGGTGCAGCAGGCCGAGCTGTCGCAGGCCATGGCCACCGGCGTGATCGAGTCGTACATGTCGTCGGGCTCCACCGGCTACGACACCAAGACGTACGAATACCTGAAGTACTTCACCGACACCCAGGCCTGGCTGCCGAAGAACGCGGTGCTGGTCAACAAGGCCGCCTTCGACGCGCTCGACAAGCCCACGCAGGCCGCCCTGCTGAAGGCCGGCGCCGACGCCGAGACGCGCGGCTGGGCCACGTCGCGCACCAAGAACACCGAGTACCTGGAGCTGCTGAAGAAGAACGGCATGAACATCGTGCCGCCCTCGGCAGCGCTGAAGGCCGACATGAAGAAGGTGGGCGACACCATGCTGCAAGAGTGGCTGCAAAAGGCCGGGCCCGAAGGCCAGGCGGTGGTCGACGCCTACAAGAAGATGTGATGGCGGCTGCCAACGCCTTGCCGCCCTCTCCTCTTCGCCGCGCACTCGACGGCCTGTATGACGGCGCTGCCGCCCTGGCCGCGCTGTGCATGCTCGGCCTGCTGGCCATGGTGCTGCTCTCCATCGTGAGCCGGCAGCTCCAGTTCAACGTGGCAGGCACCGACAGCTACGCCGGCTTCCTGATGGCGGCAGCGGGCTTCCTGGCGCTGGCCCACACGCTCAAGCGCGGAGAACACATCCGCGTCACGTTGCTGATCAGCGCACTCTCGCCCCGCTGGAAACGAGGCTTCGAGATCTGGGCGCTGGCCGCGGCCACGGCACTGGCGGTGCTGTTCGCCGCGTACAGCTGCAAGCTTGCGTGGCAGTCGCATGCCTTCAACGACATCTCCACAGGCAACGACGCCACGCCGCTGTGGGTCCCGCAGCTCTCGATGGCGGCGGGCACGGTGATCCTCGCCATCGCCTTCATCGACGAGCTGGTGCTGGAGATCGCCGGCCGGCGCGCGGTGGTGCAAAGCGAAGAGCCCCTGCGCAATGAGTGACCTGCTGATCACCGCGCTGCTGATCGCGTCGCTCTTTCTCATTCTCGGCAGCGGCGTGTGGATCGGCCTCACGCTCTCGGGCGTGGCCTGGATCGGCATGCAGCTCTTCAGCTCGCGGCCCGCGGGCGATGCGATGGCCGTCACCATCTGGGGCTCGGCTTCGAGCTGGACGCTCACCGCCTTGCCGCTCTTCATCTGGATGGGCGAGATTCTCTTTCGCACACGGCTCAGCCAAGACATGTTCCGCGGCCTCGCGCCCTGGGTGCAGCGGCTGCCGGGCCGCTTGCTGCACACCAACGTCGTCGGCTGTGCGATCTTCGCCGCCGTGTCGGGCTCGAGCGCTGCCACCTGCGCCACCATCGGCAAGATGAGCCTGCCGGAACTCACGCGCCGCGGCTACCCGGAAGCGATGTCGGTCGGCTCGCTGGCCGGCGCGGGCACGCTGGGCTTGCTGATCCCGCCGTCGATCATCATGATCGTCTACGGCGTCTCGGCCGATGTGTCGATCTCGCAGCTCTTCATTGCGGGTGTGCTGCCGGGCATCTTGCTGGCGGTGATCTTCTCCGGCTACATCGCCATCTGGTCGCTGCGCCACCCGGAGCAGATTCCGCCGGCCGACCCGCCGATGTCGCTGCGCGCCAAGCTAGACGCCTCGCGCAGCCTGATCCCGGTGGTGCTGCTGATCGCGGCGGTGCTGGGCTCCATCTACAGCGGCATCGCCACCGCCACCGAAGCAGCAGGCCTGGGCGTGCTGGGTTCGCTGATCCTGTCGACCGTGCAAGGCTCGATGAGCTGGGCCACGTTCAAGGAATCGCTGCTTGGCGGCACACGCCTGTACTGCATGATCGCGCTGATCCTCGCCGGAGCCGCGTTCCTCACCCTCGCCATGGGCTACATCGGGCTGCCGCGCCACCTGGCCGAATGGATCGGCGGCATGGGCTTGTCGCAGTTCCAGCTCGTCATCGCCCTCACCCTCTTCTACGTGATCCTGGGTTGCTTTCTCGACGGCATCTCGATGGTCGTGCTGACGATGGGCGTGATCCTGCCCACGGTGCAGAAGGCCGGCATCGACCCGCTGTGGTTCGGCATCTTCATCGTCATCGTGGTCGAGATGGCGCAGATCACCCCACCGGTAGGGTTCAACCTCTTCGTGCTGCAGGGCATGACAGGCCGCGAGATCAGCTACATCGCACGAACGGCGTTTCCGTTCTTCCTGCTGATGGTGCTGATGGCAACGCTGCTGTATGTCTTCCCGCAGATCGTGACCTTCCTGCCGACGCAGATGAAGGGCTGAAGCGCCGAGAGGCGACGAGGCTGGGCAGGGCGCAGGCACGGGGCTTCGATCCCTCTCAGCCTGCTGAGAGTTTTGAGGTCCGCGAACTTGCGTACAAATCCGCAACTCACCCGCCAACCCGACGCGAACAGCCTGCCCAAACCCGCCCATTTCCCCGCTTCCAACACCCCCACCCTCCCTACCATGGCCGAGCGGAAACTGTCCCGCGCTTTGCCATCGCCTGGGCGCCAGCTCGTCCACCGCGAAAACAACATGTCCGACCTGTCCGATTTCGTGAACATGGACTTCGCCACCGACGCACCGACCACCGTGCCCCGCATCGAGCCGGTCGAGAAAACGCGCCATGCCACGTTCCGCTGGCCCACGCCGCCGTTCGCCGCCTACCCCGACGCGGCCGAGCAGAACCAGGCCCAGGGCTGCGAATTCGTCGGCACCAACGGCAAGGCCGTCGCCGGCCGGCTGATCTTCTTCGTGCCCGACGACCAGGTGGCCCACGTGCAGGTGCCGCCGGCGCGCACGACCATGCCGCTGCGCTTCAACCAGTTCCGCTCGCTGCGGGTGATGGAGCCGCTCAAGCCCATCAGCACCTCCTTGATCACGCACGAGAAGCACGCGCTGATGTTCGAGCAGCGCCCGCGCAGCACCTACCGCGTGATGCTGACCGACGGCGCGCAAATGGACGGCAACACCATCGGCCACGTGGAAAGCGCACACGGCCTCTTTCTCTTCCCGCCGGTCGACGACAAAGGCAGCGTGCAACGCGTCTTCGTGCCGCGAGGCGGCTACAGCTCGTACGAGATCGGCCCGCGCATCGGCGAGCTGCTGATCGAGCAGAACGCTGCCACGCCCCAGCAGGTGGAGCAGGCAGCCCACCTGCAAACGCAGATGCGCCAGCAGAAGCTCGGCGACATCTTGCTGCTGCGCCAGGTGGTGACGCCCGAGCAGCTGCTGGCCGCGATCGAGAAACAGGCGCGCATGCCCATGGTGCGCATCGGCGAAGCGCTCACCTCGCTGGGCATGGTGACCAGCGACCAGCTGGGCGAAGCGCTCGCCCAGCAGCAGCAAGACCGCAACGTGCCGCTCGGCGAGCTGCTGGTGAACATGGGCCTCGTCTCGCGTGAAGACCTGCAGAGCGCGCTCGCCCGCAAGATGGGCTACCCGCTGGTCGACCTGGAGGCCTTCCCGTTCGAGGAAGACGCGCTGCGCAAGCTGCCGTACTCGGTGTCGGTGCGTCTGCAGGTGATGCCGCTGCTGATCCGCGAAGGCCGCCTCGTCATCGCGCTGGACGACCCGGTGCGCCGCCGCGCCATCGTCGACGAGATCGAGTTCATCACCCAGATGAAATGCGTGCCCGTGCTGGCCCGATGCGCCAGCATGGAAAACGTGCTGTTCAAGGCCTACGACAAGATCGGCGCCGCGAGCGTGCTGCGTTTTGCGCCCATCAATGCGGCCGAGCCCATTCCCTTCGAACTGCACGACACCGACAAGCTCGTCGAGACGCTCGAGAAGGAAGACAACGACGCCTTCTCGGAAGACGAGCGGCAGATCGAGCAGTCGGACAACTCGCTGGTCAAGCTGATCAACAACATGATCATCGACGCGCACAAGGAAGGCGTGTCGGACATCCACGTCGAAAGCTACCCCGGGCGCGACAAGATCAAGGTGCGCTTCCGCAAGGACGGCGTGCTGCGCACCCACCTGGAGCTGCCGCCCAACTACCGCAGCGCGCTGATCGCCCGCATCAAGATCATGTGCGACCTCGACATCTCCGAGCGCCGCAAGCCGCAAGACGGCAAGATCAACTTTGCCAAGTTCTCGCCGCAGCACAAGATCGAACTGCGCGTGGCCACCATTCCCACCAACAACAACCTCGAAGACGTGGTGATGCGGATACTGGCCTCGGCCAAGCCCATCCCGGTCGACAACCTCGGCCTCTCGCCCTACAACCTCAAGAACCTGAAAGAGGCGATGGAGCGCCCCTACGGCCTGGTGCTGTGCGTGGGCCCCACCGGCTCGGGAAAGACGACGACGCTGCACTCGGCGCTGAGCCACATCAACGTGCCCGAGCGCAAGATCTGGACGGCCGAAGACCCGGTCGAAATCACCCAGCCCGGCCTGCGCCAGGTGCAGGTCAACCCGAAGATCGAGTGGACGTTCGCGAAGGCACTGCGCGCCTTCCTGCGCGCCGACCCCGACGTGATCATGGTCGGCGAAATGCGCGACGAAGAAACCGCGCAGATGGGCGTCGAAGCCTCGCTCACCGGCCACCTGGTGCTGAGCACGCTGCACACCAACAGCGCGCCCGAGACCGTCACGCGGCTGATCGACATGGGCCTGGACCCGTTCAACTTTGCCGACTCGCTGCTGTGCGTGCTCGCGCAGCGCCTGGTGCGCCGCCTGTGCAACCACTGCCGTCAATCGCGCCTGGCCACCGACGATGAAGCCAACGAGCTGCTCGACGACTACCTGCACGTGTGCCCGACCGGCCACCCCCTCTTCAACCGCGACACCGTGCACGCCGATTGGATCGAGCGCTTCGGCACGCAGGGCCGGCTGCGCATGCACCACAGCCCCGGCTGCGAGCACTGCGGTCACACCGGCACACGCGGCCGCGCCGGCCTGCACGAGCTGATGGTCGTCTCACGCGGGCTGCGCCGCCTGATCCAGACCAGCGCACGCGCCGAAGAACTGCAGCACACCGCCATGGTCGAAGGCATGCGCACGCTGCGGCAAGACGGCATCGAGAAAGTGCTGCAAGGCATCACCAGCCTGGCCGAAGTGCGCGCCACCAGCAACGCGTAGCGCACCAGACCGCAGACGCCATCCCCAAGGATAGGGATGGAAGAAACCCTGTCCCCGCCCCGAGACTCCGCGCTCCATTCGACATCCCGTCGAACATAAAAACGATTCAGGGGGAATCATCATGAGAGCTTCTCAGCTCCGCGGCGCACTGCTGTGCACGCGGCGATACCTGCGCGTGGCCGCGAGCGCCTGCGCACTCGGCCTCTTGCTCAACGCCTGCGGCGGCAACGACTCTGCCGACACGGGCAACCACACCAGCCTGCCCGTCACCATCAGCGGAGCCGATGGCGCCTCGGTCAGCCTGCGTGCCTTGCCGCGTGCCACCAAGAACCAGGCCACCGTACGCGTCGCGCGAGACGGCACCGGCGCACCCTTGCTCGGCGACGGCTACACGCCGCTGGGCGCGGTCTACCAGTTCACCCCGCTGGGCTGGATTGAAGAGGCCATCGAGATTCGCGTGCCTTTTGCGGCCAGTGAAACTGCCACGCCACGCCTGCTGATCGCCCAGCCCGGCGGCCATTGGATGGAAGTGGCCGGAGCCCGCCGCCAAGGCAACTTCATGGTCGCCCGCGTGCCGCAGTTGGCCTATGCCACGGTGGTGGCATCCACGGCGGACACCACTCCCAGCGGGCGCCTGCGAGCCCTGGCCGCACACATCGCCGGTACCGAGGACGCGGAACCCCTGCAACTGAGCTTCGACGTGCAGACCACCATGCCAGCGCTGCCGCTGCCCGATGCCAACCTTGACGTCATCGTGACCAGCAACACCAGCCTCGGCTTGAAATTGCAGTACGACCTGCCAACGGGGTGCAGCGTATCCCCCGTCGTCTCGATCTATACGGCTGAACAGCTGCCCGGTACGCAGGAAGACGCTCTCCTTCAACTGAGCAGAAGCGAGGTGCCAAGCAACACGGGAACCCTGTCCTACACCATACCGATCTCGGCTTCCGACAACGGCTTCAAGTGGTTTCTTTCGATAGCTGAATGCTACGAACCAGGTATCTCCGCACCACGCTTTCTGCTGGGTGGAGGCATTGCGTTCTTCGTCATGATCCCCGGCGACCCGTCGGCCCCCCTACCCAGCATCACGAGCGCCCCCCAAGATGCCAACGTGGTCGATGGCGGCACTGCCAGCTTCAGCGTGACGGTTGAAGGCGATGCACTCTCCTATGAATATGAATGGCAACGCAGCAACGATGGCGGCGTGACCTATACCTATGTCGACGCAGATGACGCACCAAGCTACAGCCTTGCGGCCAGCCTGTCCGACAACAACGCCTTCTTCCGTGTACGTGTGTTCAATGCCAACGGCTTCACCACGTCAACGCCCGCCAAGCTGACCGTCACAGCGCATGTGATCGCCCCCACGGTGACCAGCGACCCGGCCAACCAGACGGTGATCGAAGGTGAGACCGCCAGCTTCAGCGTGAGCGGCACCGGCCAGCCGGCGCCGACGATCCAGTGGCAACAACGTGCAGCCGCCAACGCAGACGCCGAAGCCGGCTGGTCCGATGTGGCAGGCGCCACCGGCAGCACCTACACCACCGCGGCATTGGCTCTTTCGCAAAGCGGCACGCAGTACCGCGCGCTGCTGCGCAACGCGGGTGGCGTCGCCGCCACACTGCCCGCCACCTTGGTGGTGAATGCCCAGGTCATTGCGCCTGCGATCGTCACCGCCCCTCAATCGCTCAGCGTGACGGCCGGGCAGTTCGGCCTGTTCAGCGTCACCGCCAGTGGTTCCACGCCGCTGAGCTACCAGTGGCTCAAGAACGGCCAGGCCATTACCGGGGCCAATGCCAGCGAAGTGCTCGTTCTGGCCGACCCCGCCGACGCCGGCAGCAGCTATCAGATCACCGTGCAGGTGAGCAACAGCGCAGGCACGGTGACCAGCCCGGTCGCCACCCTCAGCGTGAGCGCAGTCGGCACCCCGGTGAGCGCGGCAGACGGTGGCACGGTCGCCTCGACGGACGGCAGCAGCCTGAGCATCCCGCCCGGGGCGCTTTCGAGCGATACCACCGTCTCGGTCACCAACGAAGCGGTGGACCCCGCCTTGCTGCCCGCCGATGTGCTGGGCTTGAGCGACGCCATCGAGATTCGACCCGCAGGCCTGCAATTCGGCAGCCCCGTGACCTTGACCTTCAAGGTCTCGACCCAAATCCCTGCGGGCATGACGATCGCCATCGTTGACGTCGGGCCCTCAACCAGCATCTTGAGCGCCCGGCCTGGGGCGGCGATTCAGTCGGCGACAACCGGCAACCTGCGGCGCAGCGCGGCCAGCGGAGTGAAGGTGCTGGCCACCAAAGCGTCGGTGGGCAACGTGTTCATCCCCAGCAGCCTGCAGTGCGGCAATGTGCAAAACATCAGCACCGATGGCGCATATCAGCTCTCGGGAATTGCATCAGCCATTCGCAAGATGGCCGTGGCCGTACCACTGTCCCGATGCTCCAGCGTGGAGCCGATTGCGCCGACGGAAGTCCCGCGCGACACGGATCAACCTTGCAACTCCTCACCGCAGTTTGCAAACGCGAGCAGCGACGCCGGCTTGATCAACCGCCATGTTCAATGCGTTTCGGCAATTGCGACAAGCCAAACCATTGATGTCGATCTGGAGTTCGTGTCAACCAACCCCGATACCTCGATAAGCACCTGGAGACTGATCAAGGACGCGAAAGCCGTTGCTGGATCGGTCAGCTCTTTCGTGATCGGCACGACCGATATCGAAACAGAGCTTTCTATCTCCGGACCAAGCACCGGCCTCAGCAAGACATTTCAAATCAGGCAGCGGCTTGTGAACTTCAAGCGGACTGAGCAAAATCCTCAGAACTCCGGGCCATTCAGCCCCGCATCCATCAAGACAAGACCAACGTTCGCGTGCGGTTCGTCCACAAATTCCAGCGCCTCTTGCACGTACACCATGCCGACCCCTCTCACCCTTCCCTTGAACGGTCACTGGAGTGATTTCGTTAGTTTCGAGATGCAGTTCAACTGGGTGCAAGGCCCGAATGATTTGCTGGATATCGAGACCTTCCACTTGTTCACATCTCGGTATGAGTTAGCGATAGAGGGTTCGGACTTTGCGCGTTTCAACGACAACTCGCCGTTCTCCTTCTTGGCCAACACGGCTGGTCTTTACCCCCTGCGTTGTGATCGCGGGGTCGCCCAGCTAAAAACCAAAGGCTGTGTCTTCCCCGCCGCCGCAGCGGTCTACGTGCTCAGCCGAGCAGACGACACCGTGAAGGAAGCAGCCGAGCACATCTTGGAAGCGCAGACCGGCCCGCTGCAATCGCCCGGCAAGTTCTTGCTCAGGCCCGGCACCCGGGCAATGGCTGATCAGTCGGTCATGAGCGGCGCGGCGTTGCAGCGGGCGAAGTCGGAGACGGTGAATGCTGCCAATCGAAGAAGTTCTTGCAATAAAGACACCGGCTTGATTGCGACCCGGCTCCCTGTCAATCAGTCGCCGATGTGCGCTGCGGGAACTCAGAAGTGCAACTGCGACGAGTATCCATTTGCTTCGACATGGAACGGCGCGCGCATCAGCCCAGACCATACTTCTGCAAAAATAATCAGCAAAAAGCAGAATGAAAACGCTGGCATTGGCAACCTTTCCGGGTTCTATCGCATTCAACGAATCTTGGATTTCACTCAATACCCGGAACAGGTGCAACCATACGACCCGAGCGCTGAGTCCAATCGCGGTGGTGACGATTTTTGGGTCTACATAAAGTAGCTTGATTCAACACGGAGTGCCAGCATCTATGAGCAGCGCAATTTGGGATCGGTTCGAAGAGATGCTGGCAGTTCATGCGCCTCGTGCTTTGGCGTTACTTAACCCCCCAGCGACTGCGGTGCAAATCGGTGAAGCAGAGCACGAGATGGGTGTGTTTTTTCCAGACGATATCCGCGCAGCCTACCTAAGACACGATGGGGCTCTAACCGATGGAAATCTTGGTCCTTCATGCCTCGTCTCATCGTGCCGTCTCTTCTACCCAATGAACTGGTGGGCCAGCCTGTCAGAGATGGGCCAGCACTGGCACATGAAACGCGAGGTCAGTACGGATCTTCGGCGAAGTGATCCGGATGGCTTCTTCCCCTTGTACGAACCTTGGTGGGATGACCTCAAGGTCAAACCAGTTTGGTGGAATGAGAAATGGATGCCGATCGGCTTATCGGAAACACCATCGAGCGTGTATTTCGACCTCGACCCAGCGCCCAAAGGAACCATTGGCCAGCTAATCAAAGACGGAGGAATGCAAGAAGCATCTGTGATCGCCACCAGCCTGAACCACTACCTCGAAATGCTCATCGACCGCGTTGAACGCAAGGTGCTGGTTTTTGGTGACGGCTGGGAGTTGGCTGACCCCGACCAGAGCGTGTACGGAGCACATGGCTACGACTGGAATCAGCTTGGTTGATTTGGCATCGCCCCTGCCGACGCCAACGGCGTCAACAACGCACTACACCGGCCCTTTGCCAGCCCACTACCATGAAGCGTATTTCACGGTACTTGGAAGTAGTCTCTGTACGGAAGCGTTCCGGGGCCAATCAAACGGCCTCTGCGGCGCGGCCGCCCCAAACCAGCTCACGCTGAGGTTTGGGGTACACACTGGGCGTGTCAACATTTCCGTTCTACTTTCACAGACAGAGCCCCCGCTGAACGAGCGTTGGGATGAAATAGTTGAGGTGCCGCTTCTGGTGGATCACAGCGTTCATCTGTCGTTGATGGACTTTGATGGTGACCCTTGGGGGGACGAGGTGAGCTTTGAAGCGGGTAGCTACCGGGCCCGGTTTTCGGTGAAAAATTTTGTGGATGACGAGGCCTCCACTTCCGGAATTGACGATCTCAACGATTCGGCACAAGACTATGAACTCATTGTTTGGCCGTCACCGCCGCGTCCAGACACAGTCTTGAAGACTACTGGCTCCCTCGCCCGTCACTACCACTCCAATCAATAGACCCGCGCAGACCGGGCCACCGCAATCGCCGGACGTTCAGGGGCGCGCGTGAGGCAACCAGTTGCGCGTGTTGCGCGACCATCGCTCCGGGTCCACTCCCCGTGCACAGCTGCACAACGCATGACTGACATCGAGGATGCCTCTGTCCTCGCCGGCATGGCCGCCCCAAGCACCACGCCCGCTCTGGAAGATGAGCCCCCAAACCCGCTCAATTCCGGGCTTCCCACACCCCCACCCTCCCTACCATGAACGAGCGGGAAACTGTTCCGCGCTTTGCCATCGCCTGGGCGCCAGTTCGTCCTCGGCGAAAACAACATGTCCGACCTCTCCGACTTCGTGAACATGGACGTCGTCGCCAACCCGCTGGCGACGACGCCGCGAACGCAACATGGCCACTGAACCACTCGCCGCTGCCGCCGTCGCGGCCCCTGCTCGCCAGAAGCTTCGCCTGGGCGACGTGCTGGTGCAGCAGAAGCTGATCTCCGAAGAGCAGCTCAAGCTCACGCTGGACCAGCAGCGCGTCACCGGCAAGAAGCTGGGCCGCTTGCTGATCGAAAGCGGCGTCATCACCGAAGAGACTCTGGCCCATGCACTGGCGCGCCAGTTGCGCGTGCCGGTGGTCAACCTGAAGAGCTTTCCGCTCAAGAGCGAACTGGTGCGGCTGCTGACCGAGTCGGCCGCGCGGCGCCACCGCGCGCTGGTGCTGGAAGACAAGGGCGAGTACCTGCTGGTGGCATTTGCCGACCCACTCGACCTCGCCGCCTACGACGAGGTGACGCGCCTGCTCAAGCGGCAAGTGAACATCGCCGTGGTGCCGGAGAGCCAACTCACGGCCGCTTTCGACCGCCACTACCGCCGCACCGAAGAGATCACCGGCCTGGCCAAGGCGCTGGAGAAAGACATCGGCGATGCCGTCGACTTCGGCACGCTGCAAGCCGCTGTGGGCCAGGAAGGCGCACCGGTGGTGAAGCTGCTGCAGTCGGTCTTCGAAGATGCCGTGCATGTGCGCGCGTCCGACGTGCACCTGGAGCCGCAAGAGAACGAGTTGCTCATCCGCAGCCGCATCGATGGCGTGCTGCAAACGCAGATGCAAGCCGACAAGCGCATTGCCTCGGCACTGGTGCAGCGCCTGAAGCTGATGGCCAGCCTCGACATCTCGGAGAAGCGCTTGCCGCAGGACGGCCGCTTCACCCTGAGGCTGCGCGACCGGACCATCGACGTGCGCCTCTCCACCCTGCCCTGCCAGTACGGCGAGTCGGTGGTGATGCGCCTGCTCGGGCAGGGCAACGACATCAAGCGCCTGGACAGCATCGGCATGCCGGGCGACATGCTGGCGCGCTTTCGCGAAGTGCTGGGCCGCAGCTCCGGGCTCGTGCTCGTGACCGGCCCCACCGGCTCGGGCAAGACCACCACGCTGTACGCCGCGCTGGCCGAGGTCGACGCCGAGCAGAACAAGGTCATCACCGTGGAAGACCCGGTGGAATACCGCCTGCCCGGCCTGACGCAGGTGCAGGTCAACGAGAAGATCGAACTCACTTTTGCCCGCGTGCTGCGCGCCACGCTGCGGCAAGACCCGGACGTGATCCTGGTCGGCGAAATGCGCGACCCCGAAACCGCCGAGATCGGCCTGCGTGCTGCCATCACCGGCCACCTGGTGCTGAGCACGCTGCACACCAAAGACGCCATCGGCACGCCCTTCCGCCTGCTCGACATGGGCGTGCCGCCCTTCATGGTGGCAACCTCGCTGCAGGCCGTGATCGCGCAGCGCCTGGTGCGCGTCAACTGCGAAGACTGTGCCGCGCCGCACACGCCCAGCGCACCGGAGACGGCTTGGCTGGTCACCATGGGCGGCGACGAAAGCGCGACCATGAAAACCTTGCGTGGCCGCGGCTGCTCGGCCTGCAACGGCACCGGCTATGCGGGCCGCCAAGGCGTGTACGAAATGCTCGAGATGACCCCCGAGCTGGCGCAGGCCGCAACGCACGGCGACCCGGCCGAGTTCTTGGCCAAGGCGCGCGAACGCATGAAGGGCAAGACCCTGTCGTTCCGCGTCTTCGACATGGTCCGCGCCGGGCGCACCTCCATCGCCGAAGCGATGAAGCTGGCCACCGATGCCGACTGACATGACGCCGCTGCGCCACGCCCGCCGCCGCGCGATTGACCACAGGCCGAGCCCGTCATGAACAGCTACGCCTGGAAGGGCCGCAACGGCCGCGGCGAAGTCATCAACGGCGTGATCGACGCTGAAACAGAAGGCGCGGTCGCCGACCAGCTGCTGGCCGGTGGCGTGACACCGGTGCAGATCGAGCTCGCCGGCAACAGCCTGTCGGCCAACAAACAAGACTGGTGGCAGAAGCTCCGCGCCAGCCCGGTGAACAGCGAAGACACGCTGGTGCTCTCGCGCCAGATGTACACCTTGCAGCGTGCGGGCGTGCCTATCCTGCGCTCGCTGGCGGGGCTGCAGGCTTCCACCGCCAAGCCGGCGCTGGTGGCGCTGTTGGGCGACGTGCGCGCGAGCCTCGACCAGGGCCGCGACCTTTCCGCTGCACTGGCCCGCCACCCCCAGATATTCGACACGTTCTATGTGTCGATGACGCGTGTGGGCGAGATGACCGGCAAGCTCACCGAGGTGTTCCTGCGCCTGTCGGAGCACATCGAGTTCGAGATGGAGATCCGCGCCCGCATCAAGCAGGCGCTGCGCTATCCCACGATGGTGATCGTCGCGATGGCGATTGCGCTGGTGGCGATCAACGTCTTCGTGCTGCCCACCTTCGCCACCGTGTTCGCCGGTTTCAAGACCCAGCTGCCGCTGATGACGCGCATCCTGCTCGGCTTCTCGGCCTTTACCGTCACCTGGTGGCCGCTGCTCGTTGCCGCCGCCGCCGGCGCAGTGGTGCTGGTGCGCTCGTGGCTGGCCACGCCCGAAGGCCGCTACAAGTGGGACAAGCACAAGCTGCGCATTCCCATCGCCGGGCCCATCATCCTGAAGGCCACGCTGGCGCGCTTTGCACGCAGCTTTGCCATGGCCTCGCGCAGCGGCGTGCCCATCAGCCAGGCCATGACGGTGGTCGCGCAGACCGTGGACAACACCTACATCGGCAACCGCATCGAGCAGATGCGCGACGGCGTGGAGCGCGGCGAAAGCATCTCGCGCTGCGCCGCGGCCTCCGGCGTGTTCACGCCCATCGTGCTGCAGATGATCGCGGTGGGCGAAGAAACCGGCGAGCTCGACACCCTGCTGGTCGAGATCGCGCAGATGTACGAGCGCGAGACCGACTACAGCATCAAGGGCCTGTCGGCCGCCATCGAACCCATCCTGCTCTTCGTCATTGCCTGCCTGGTGCTGGTGCTGGCGCTGGGCGTGTTCCTGCCGCTTTGGAACATGGGCAATGCCGCCATGGGCAAGGGCGGCTGAGGCGCGATGAAAGCGCGATAAGCCACGATGAAGCGCCCTGAAATGCCAACTATTTCTTCAAGCAAGCGTCTCGCCAAGCCGATAAGACAGTCAAGCGGTCACACCGTCGAAGGTTTGCCGGCGTCTCCCGAATCATTTCTACCTACCGAAAGAGGTTTCCCCATGAACAAGCAATCAGGCTTCACGCTCATCGAGCTCGTGATGGTCATCGTGATCCTCGGCGTGCTTGCCGCGGTCGCACTGCCGAAATTCGTCGACCTGAAAGGTGACGCACAAGCCTCGGCCCTGAAAGGCGTGGTCGGCGCGATGAACTCCGCCATGTCGATCAACTACGCCGCGCGCAGCGCCGTCAGCACCAAGGGTCAACCGGTCGCGAACTGCAGCAACGTTGCCGACGTCCTGCAAGGCGGCATCCCCAGCGGCTACACGGTGGGAGCGAGCCCAGTGGCTGCCGGTGCGACCGTTGATTGCACGGTGACGCAGACAGAGACCAGCGCCACGGCCACCTTTGTTGCCTTCGGCATCTGATTGGCTACGAGCAGCCTTGCGCCGCTCGCCGCACAGCCCAGGCGCGCTGTTGTGCGCCTGGGCATTCAACGTTCATGCCACGCCCCCGTTCCTCCGCACGCGGCTTCACGCTGATCGAACTGGTCATCGTGATCACCCTGATCGGCGCGCTGTCGGTCGTGGCCTTGCCCCGCATGATCGACACCACCTTCTGGCGACTCAAGGCCTTTGGTGACGACATGCGCTCGCAGACGCAATACCACCAGCGCCTGGCCCTCGCCCAGCGCCGCCCAGTCGTCGCGAACATCACCCCAACCGGCGTGAGCTTCGACTACGCCGCGGGCGGCAACCTGTCGACACTGGCCTGCCCGGCTGCGGCCACCCCCTGCATCGCCGAGGCCGGCACCCGCACCGTCACCTTCAACAGCGGCAACCAGGGGCGCACCGTCACCTCCACGGGTTCGGCCCTCACCGTCACGGTGCTCGGCGGCACTTATTCACAAGCTTTCCAGATCGAAGCGGAAACGGGCCTGATTCGCCCTGTTCCTTGAGGCTTCGCGGTAGTGGTTCCTTACCTACGATCACCGTAGGAGCCGAACCATGCCTTTCCCCCTGTCACGCCCGTTCACAGCAGCAGCCCGCCAGCGCGGCCTGTCGCTGATCGAACTCGTGATCTTCATGGTGGTGATCAGCGCCGCCCTGGCCGGCGTGCTGCGCGTCTTCATCCAGGCCACGAGTGCCAGCGCCGACCCCATGCTGCGCCGCCAGGCGCTGGCCATTGCCGAGTCGCTGATGGAAGAAGTGCAGCTGATGCCCTTCACCTTCTGCGACCCCGACGACGCCAACGTCGAAACCGCCACCAGCAGCGCCGGGTGCGCCAGCAGCGTGGAGGCCCTGGGCCCCGAAGCCGGCGAGAACCGCTTTGCCACGCCGCAGTTCGACAACGTGAACGACTACAACGGCTACACGATGAGCGGCATCGTCGACATCACCAACACCGCCATCGCCGGCCTGTCGGGCTACAGCGCGAGCGTGGCCGTGGCGCCGGCCGCGCTGAACACGATCACTGCCGGCAGCAGCGATGCGCTGCGCATCACCGTGAGCGTCAACGCGCCCGGTGGCATCAGTGTGACTCTCGATGGCTATCGCAGCCGCCACGCCCCCAATGCAGCGCTTTGACTCACACCGTCATGGCGCGAAAGGCGCGAAGCAGCACGGCTTCACGCTGATCGAAGCCGTGCTGGTGATCGTGATCACCGGCATCTTGCTGACCATCGTGACGCGCTTCATCGTGCTGCCGGTGCAGGCCTACCTGGCCACCAGTGCGCGAGCTGCATTGGTGGACACCGCCGACACCGCGCTGCGCCGCATCGGCCGCGATCTGCGCATCGCCCTGCCCAACAGCACGCGCATCACCGGCTCGGGCCTCGCGGTGGAGCTGATCCCCACCAGCGGCGGCGCGCGCTACGCCACCGAAGGCAGCGGCAAGCTCGACTTCGGCGTCGTCGACACATCGTTCGACCTGATCGGCCCGCCGCTCACGCTCACCGCCGCGCAGCAGCTCGTCTTCTACAACCTGGGCACCGGCATCAGCGGGTCCGACGCCTATGCCGCCAATGGCAGCGCCACCGAGCAGGCCAGCTCGAACCGCCGAACCGCAGGCAATGGTGCCGGCGCGGCCACCACCATCACGCTGAGTTCGGCTGCCGGCCTGCCGGTGGCCGACTTCGCCGCGCCCTACCGCGTGCACGCCGTGGGCACACCCATCACCTACCGCTGCGACCTGGCTGCCGGCACGCTGACCCGCTACCAGGGCTACGGCTTCGTGGCCGCGCAACCCGACCCGCCGACAGGCGGCAGCAGCGCGCTGCTGGCCAGCGGCGTCACCAGTTGCCGCTTCAGCTACGAGGCAGCCGCCGTGGCCGCACGCGCGGCGCTGGTCAACCTTCAACTCACGCTCGCCACCACCACCTCGGCCGGCAGCGAAAGCATCACGCTCCACCATGCGATCCACGTCGACAACCTGCCCTGAGCGCGCATGCGCCCTGCAGGCCCGGCGCATGCGCGGGGCCGGCTTCACCATGGTCTCGGTGGTGTTCATCCTGGTCGTGCTGGCCGCGCTGGGCGCCGCCATGGCCTCGATGAGCATGCGGCAGCAGCTCGGTTCTGCCAGCGAACTCGGTGCTGCGCGCGCCTACCAGACCGCACGCGCCGGCCTGGAGTGGGCGGCCTTTCAGGTGCTGCGCAACCCGGCGCCACCGGCTGCCGCGCCGGCCTGCTTCGGCAGCAGCAGTTTCATTCCCGCGGCGCTGCCCGGCTTCACTGTCACCGTGAGCTGCACGCGCACGCCCAGCAGCGGCACGGTGACCGACGGCAGCAGCTCGCTCGTCTTCTATCAGCTCGTGGCCACGGCCTGCAATGCGCCCACGGCAGGCAACTGCCCCGCGACGGGAACACTCCGAGCCACCTACGTGGAGCGCCAGCTCAGCTGGACGGTGAGCCGATGAAGCGCTGGCTGCTCCTGCTGCTGTCGGTGCCGCTGCTGTGCAGCCTGGCCGCGCCCGCACAGGCTGGCGAGGTGCCGGGCGTGCGCGCCGAATACTTCACCTGGAGCGGCAACGGCACGCCCAGCTTCCCGGGCACGGCGGCCATCGTCGACCGGACCGAAAACAACATCAACGTCTACCTCGCCACCTCGTCGCCGGCCACCGGCATCGGTGCCGACAACTACCTGGTGCGCTACACCGGCAGCATCCTCATCCCGACGACCGGCAACTACACCTTCCAGGTCGAGACCGACGACGGCTCGCGCTTCTACCTGGACTGCAACAACAACGGCAGCTTTTCAGGGAGCGAGCTGCTGATCAACCAGTGGAACGAACAGAGCACCGCCACCTACACCGCGTCGTGCCCCGGCACCCTCACGGCCGGGACGCGCTATGCCTTTCGCTATGAGTACTACGAGCGCGGCGGCGACGCTTCGGCGCGCCTGAGCTGGACTGGCCCTGCGCCGGTGGGTGGCACCATGACGGTCATTCCCCGCGGCACCGGCACGCAGGGCCTGTACAGCGGCGTGTTCGACACCACCAAGCCGACGATCTCGTCGACCAGCATGCAGTGCGGCGCCAACACCCTGATCTACGTGGCCTTCTCCGAACAGATGGACAGCACCACGGCACAGACTGCGTCCAACTACACGCTGTCGGGCGGGCACAGCGTGACAGGCGCCTCGCTGCTGTCGGACGGCGTGACGGTCGGGCTCACCATCTCGCCCGCCCTCAGCGCCACGCGCACGCTGACGGTGAACAACGTGAGCGACATCGCCGGCAACGCCATCGCGGCCGGCAGCACCGCCAGCGTCATCTACGCAGCTTCAGCCATCTCGTCCGGGCTGGAGGGCACCTACTACAACCAAAGCGGCGTGAGCGGCGCCTTCTTCACCGGCACTTCGGCCACACGCATCGACAGCACCGTCAACTTCGACTGGAACAACGGCACACCCGGTGTCACCGGCATCGGCGCCGACAACTTCACCGTCCGCTGGACGGGGGTGGTCCTGATACCCACCACCGGGACCTACGTGTTCCGCACGCTGTCGGACGACGGCACGAGGCTCAGCGTCAACGGCAACCAGGTGATCAATGACTGGAGCGACCACGGCGCCACCTACAACAGCAGCGCCTCGATCACCTTGAGCGCCGGCAGCTATGTGCCGGTGACGCTGGAGTACTACGAACGCGGCGGCAGCTCATTGGTCGCGCTGGAATGGAAGCCGGCGGGCTCGGGCAGCTTCGTCACCATCCCGGCCAGCCAGCTCTTCCACTGCACGCCCGTGGCGCTCAGCGGCTTCAACTTCGCCATCGCAAGCGGCACGTCTTCAACGTGCTCGCCGAAGGACGTGACCATCACCGCGCGCGACAGCTCCGGTAACGCGCTCACCACCTACACCGGCACCGCACAGCTCAGCACATCTACCGGCCGCGGCGACTGGACGGCCGGCACCGGCCCTGCCCCTTCGGGCGTGCTTGCCAACGGCACGGCCAACGACGGTGCCGCGACCTACACTTTTGCCACCGCCGATGCCGGCGTCGTCAAGCTCAAGTTGGCCGAAACCCTGGCGCAAGACGTCACCATCACCGCCAGCGACGCCACCGTCTCCGGCTCGAGTTCCACCTCGGCCGCGATCGCCTTCCGCGACAACGCCTTCGTCTTTGCCGAAGACGCTTCGAACCTGATTGCGGGCACCGATGTGGCCGTGGCCGGCCGTGCGCACGACTACACCGTCTCGCTGATCAAGAAAGACCCGAGCACCGGCAGCTGCGGCGTGGCCACCGACTTCAGCGGCAGCCGCGCACTGAAGATGTGGCGCACCGACAGCAGCGGCACGTGGACGGCACCCGCCGTGGCATCGCCGGCGCTCAGCGTGCCCGCAGCCCAGCCGGGAGCCAGCAACCTCACCCTCAGCTTCGCCAGCGGCGTGGCCAGCTTCAACCTCGCCACCACCGACATCGGCCGCTACGCGCTCACCCTGCTCGACGACTCGCTCAGCTACGCAAGCCTCGCCATCAGCGGCAGCAGCAACACCCTCACCGTGCGGCCGTTCGCGATCGTGGTGCAGGGCATCAAGCAAGGCACGACCAACAACCCCGGCGGCTCGCTGTTCAGCGACAGCGTGTTCGCCAAGGCCGGCAGCAGCTTCCAGGCAACCGTGGGCGCCTACCGCTGGGCCTCGGCCGCCGATGCCAACAACGATGGCGTGCCCGATGCCGGCGCCACGCTCGCCAACACCACGGCCGGTGGCCTGGCGCCTTCGTACAGCAGCACCGTGGCACTGGCTCCACTCGCGGCCAGCCAGACACCGGCCGGCGGCGTGCTGGGCAGCCTGAACAACGGCAGCGTCAGCGGCTTCAGCGGCGGCAGCGCCACCCCGGCGACCCTGCAATACACCGAGGTGGGCAGCTTCGCGCTCAACCCCAGCGCCGTGGCCACGGCCTTCCTCGGCAGCACGGTCTCGCTCGACGCCACGGTGTTCAACGCTTCGGGCGTGCAGTCGACCCGCGTGGGCCGTTTCACACCGGCGCAGTTCGCGCTCAGCAGCGCCAGCGTCACGCAGCGCAGCACCGCGGCCTGCACACCGGCGTCGACCTTCACCTACCTCAACGAGAACTTCCAGCTCGCGTTCACGCTCACCGCGCAGAACGCACTGGGCGCCACCACCCTCAACTACACCGGCAGCTTCGCCAAGCTCGACCCCGCCACCGCCGCCAACTGGCAGCTGGCCGGCATCGACGGCAGCACGGCCTTCCTCACCACCGGCGGCACGCCGCGCCTGTCCGTCGGCACGGCCACCGGCAGCTGGAGCAACGGCGTGGCCAGCGGCATCACGCTGTCGGCCGCCGCCTTGCGCGGCACCACGCCCGACGGCCCCTTCAACGCCGCCATCGGCATCGCACCGACCGACAGCGACGGCGTGACCCTGGCGAGCTACGACATCGACACCGCCACCCCCGCCGGCAACGACCACGCCACCGTGGCCACCGTGCCGCTGCGCTTCGGCCGGCTGCGGCTGATGAACGGCATGGGCTCGCAAGACCGCGCGCTCAACCTGCCGCTGGTGGCGCAGCACTGGAACGGCACGGCCTTCGTCGACAACACGCTGGACAGCTGCACCCGCGTGCCGGCCAGCAGCGTCAACTTCGGCAACTACCGCAAGACGCTCACGACGGCCGACACCGTGGTGAGCGGCAGCGCCGTCACGCTGTCGGCAGGCCGCGGCACGCTGGTGCTGGCCAAGCCGCTGGCCGGGCACACCGGCACGGTCGACGTGGCGCTCAGCCTGGGCGGCACGGCCACCGATGCCTCGTGCCTGCAGCCCTGGACACCGGGCACCGGTGACGCCGCCACAGCCGGCGCCGCACTCGGCTATCTGCGCGGCGCCTGGTGCGCCACGACCTACGACAAAGACCCCTCGGCACGCGCCTCCTTCGGCCTGTACCGCGGGGCCGACAACCTGATCTACCAACGTGAGAACTACTGACCATGAAATGGCCGTGGCAGGGCAAGCGTCCCACTGAACAACTCGTCGTCGCCTGCGACGACCAGGGCTTTGCCTACGTGCAAGCCGAGGCCGGCAGCGCGTTGCCGCGGCGCATCCTGCGCTGCGGTGTGCTGCCGCGCGGCGACGACTCGCTGCAAGACTACGCGCGCCGCATCCGCGCGCTGGGCCTGCCGGCGCGGCAGGTGGTCGCGGTGCTGCCGCTACCGAAGTGCCAGCTGCTGCAGATCGAAGCGCCCGGCGTGCCGCCCGCGGAGCTCAAGGCCGCCGCGCGCTGGCGCATCAAAGACATCGTCGAGACCCACCTCGACGACCTCACGCTCGACGTGATGCACGTCGGCGACGAACGCCCGCGCACGCAAAAGCATGTGTTCGTGGCCGTCGCGGCCAACGCCGCCATTGCCGAAGTGACCAGCCTGCTCGCCGCAGCCGGCCTGGCGCTGCAGGTCATCGACATCCGCGAGACTGCGCAGCGCAACCTGCAAAGCGCTCTCGCACAGACGCTCGGCCTGCGCGAACGCGCCACCGCCGTGCTGATGGTGCATGGCGCCCAGTGCCTGCTCACCATCAGCGCCAACGACGAGCTGTTCTACACCCGGCGGCTGGACTGGGACGAGTCCAGCGTGGCCGCGGCCGTGAGCCCGGCAGGCGTGTCGGCCGCGGTCGCCGACGTGTTCTCGCAGCCCTTGCACGCAATCGATGGCGCCGACATGCCCCACATGGTGGACTACGGTGCCGAGCCCGAGACCGGCGCAGCGCAGACCGCCGACGTGCCGCGCCTGGTGGTGGAGCTGCAGCGTTCCTTCGACGTGTGGGAGCGCTCCTGGCCCGAGCTGCCGCTGGCCGGCGTGGTGGTCGAGGCCGGCACGCAATCGACCGCGCTGGCCGCCATGCTGGAGCGAGAACTCGGCCTGCGCGTCGAAGCGCTGGATCTGGCCCGCGTGTTCAGCGGCCTCGACACCCTGGCCGACGCCGACCGCGCCAGCTGCCTGCCCCTTCTGGGCACGCTGCTGCGCAGCGAAACCCGCAAGCCCTGAGGCAGCACCATGGCCCAGCAAATCAACCTCCACAGCCCCATCCTGCTCAGCACCAAGCGCTACTTCTCGGCGCTGGCCATGGCAAAGGGATTGGTCGCCATCGCCATAGGCGCCGCGGCGCTGTGCGCCTGGATGACGATCCAGACCCAGGCCTTGCGCAAGGACCTGTTGGCGACCGAGCGCAGCAACGTCAGCGAAAAGCAGCTGCTCATGAATGCCATCGCGATCAACCCCGCGCTCGGCACCAGCACCACCGCGCTGGAGCAGAACCTCAAGGCCCTGGAGCAGACCAGTGCCCGGCGCCGCGAAGCCCTGGCCGAGCTGACGCGCGGCACCGTGCGCGAAGGCCGCAGCCATTCCGCGCTGCTGCGCCTCGTGGCGAACACCGTGCCGCAACCGGTGTGGTTGACCGAAGTGAATGGAGCTGCCGGCCGGCTCGAGATCTCGGGCATGACGCTCGACCCCTCGGTGCTGCGACCGTGGATCGCACAGCTCGCGGCCGACCCCCAGCTCGCGGGCCAGCAGCTCGCCACCGTGCACGTCGAGCGAGCCAACCCGCTGGCTCCGGGGGCCGTGCGCCCCATCGGCGTGCCGGCGCTGAACCGCAACCTGGAGGCCTGGGCTTTCACGATCGCCAGCGGCGAACCCAAGCCACCGGCACAGACCGCATCAGGAGCCGCCCCATGAAATTCAACTGGCAACAGCGTGCCAAACGCATCGATGCGCTGAGCCTGCGCGAACGCGCCTTTCTCTTCCTGTCCATCGCGGTGGTGATTGCAGCGCTGGCCGACTCGCTGGTGCTGTCGCCCGCGCTGGCCGAGCAGCAGACGCTTTCGAAGCGGCTCAAGCAGCAGGCCGGTGAACTCGCCGGGCTGCGCCAGCAGCTGGCCAGCGCCACGCGGCCGGCTGCGGCCGATACCCCCGAAGGCCGCCTGCAGACGCAAGTGGCCAAGGCCCAAGGCGCATTGGCCGGCATCGATGCCGAGATCAAGCGCCACCTGAACAACAAGGACGAGATGGCGCGCCTGCCCGACCTGATGGAGCGCACGCTGCGCCGCCACGAACGGCTCACGCTGGTGAAGCTGGCGACGCTGGCCGAGCCGCCGACGCAACCGTCCACCACCACCGGCCTGCGCTGGCAGGGCGTGGACCTGAGCGTGTCGGGCAGCTACCTCGACCTGGTGAGTTACCTCGACGAACTCGAACGCGCCTTGCCGGGCCTGCGCTGGGCCCAGCTGCACATCGGCACGACCCCGTTGCCGCCTTTGCTCACCGTGCGCGTCTACCTGGTGGGAGAAGCCCCATGAAATTCACACTGATTGCTTCGCTCGGCGTGGCGCTGGCGAGCTGGCACACCACCGGCACGGCTGCGCTGCGCGACCCCACCGAGCCGCCGCCCGCGGCACAGGCGGCGATGGCCGCAAGCAGTGCCAGCGGTGCCGAAGCAGGGGATGCGCCCATGCCACGCCACATTGTCGTTAGCAACGGCCGCAGCTATCTCATCGAACGCGGCCGCCGCCTCGGCGTGGGCGATGCACTGGGCAGCGCCCGCATCGAGCGCATCGACAGCGACGCGGTGTGGCTGCGCGAAGGCAGCAGCACCCGCCGCGTGCCGCTGTATGCCGGCGTGACCAAGCGAGCCGCCATCGAGAACTCTCCCGCCTCGTCGGCCGCTGCTGCGGCGCCGATGGCGAAACGAACTGCCCGAACAAATTCTCCCCAGAAGGAAGCGCCGTGATGAACGCCCTCCCCACCCGCCAGCGCCCGCTGGGCCTTGTTGCCCTGGCTTGCGCCGCCCTGTTGTCGGCCTGTGCCGACCAGCCCCTGCGCACCGCGGCGCCCAGCGACCAGCTGCGCGCCGAGCTGGCCGCGTCGCTCGCCAAGCGGCCCGCGTCCACACCCGTCGTGACGGGCAACGAAGCGCCTGCGCTGCCGGCCGCCGCGGCCACGCCACCAGCGCCGCCCGAGCCCCGCTTCGACCTGATCGTCAACGGCGCCAATGCCCGCGATGTGTTCCTGTCGATGGTGACCGAAACGCGCTACAGCATGCTGATGCACCCCGAGGTCAACGGCGTGATCTCGGTCACGCTCAAGGGCGTGACGCTGCGCGAAGCGCTGGAATCCATCCGCGACGTGTACGGCTACGACTTCAAGATCGAAGGCCGCCGCGTCACGGTGTTCCCGCCGACCATGCAGACGCGGATCTTCATGGTCAACTACCTGAACACCCTGCGCACCGGCCGCAGCGACCTGCGCGTGAGCTCCGGCGCCGCACCCGCCAGCAACCCCAACACCAGCTCGACCGGTAGCACGCCGGCGCCCACGGGCAGCAGCACCTCGCAGCCCGAAAGCAGCCAGGTGTCGACCAGCTCGCGCAGCGACTTCTGGGCCGAGACCGCCGAAGCCCTGCGCGGCATGGTGGGCAAGGAGGGCGGGCGCGCCGTGATCGCGAGCCCGCAGTCGGGCACGATCGCCGTGCGCGCCATGCCCGACGAGCTGCGCCAGATCGAGTCCTTTCTGCGCTCGACGCGCGTGTCGGTGGAACGGCAGGTGATGCTCGAAGCCAAGATCGTCGAGGTGGAATTGAGCGACGGCTTCCAGAGCGGCATCGACTGGTCGCTGCTGCGCAGCCGCGGCTCCGTCGGCCAGGCCAGCGGCAGCGGCAGCAACGCGCTCGTCGGCAACACGAACGGCCTGCCCACATTGCCGACGGGCACCAGCGCACTGCTGCCCGGCACCGGCACCGGCGTGCTGGGGCTGGCCGTGGCCACCAACGGCTTCCAGGCCCTGCTCGGTTTTCTGGAGACGCATGGCGACATCCAGATCCTGTCGAGCCCGCGGATCGCCACGCTGAACAACCAGAAGGCCGTGCTCAAGGTCGGCACCGACGACTACTTCCTCACCAACGTGGCGGGCGGCACCATCATCACCGGCACGGGCAGCAGCGGCGGCACCATCACGCCGCCGACGCTGACGCTGACGCCGTTCTTCTCGGGCATCGCGCTCGACGTGACGCCGCAGATCGACGAGAACGACATGATCACGCTGCACGTGCACCCCTCGGTCACCACCGTGGTCGAGAAGACCAAGCAGGTCGACCTGGGCGCGATCGGCAACTACAAGCTGCCGCTGGCTTCGAGCAGCGTCAACGAGACCGACACCATGGTGCGCATCCCCAACGGCAACATCGTGGCCATCGGCGGGCTGATGCAGATGGAGTCGTCGCGCACGAGCTCGGGCCTCCCCGGCGCCAACAGCAACGCGATCACCGGCACGCTGTTCAACAACCGCAGCAACTACGGCCGCAAGAAAGAACTCATCGTGCTGATCAAGCCGACCATCATCCGCGGCGCGGAAGACTGGCAGCACACCGCCGAGCAGACCCGCAACGCGCTGGACGACATGGACGCGAATCGCCGCGTGATCACGCTCGACGGCACGACCAAGACGGCCGTGCGCTGAGTTCGCTGAGGCAGATGCTCGGCGGCTTCAGCGGCTGAGGAATTTTTGATTCCGTTCGCCCTGAGCCTGTCGAAGGGTGCGCCGTGCACTGCGTTGGCTCCCTTCGACAAGCTCAGGGCGATCGGGAATACAGGCTCCCTTCGACAGGGCTCAGGACAGGCAGCCCGAACGGTAATGGACTCGAAAACCTCTCAGCTCTGCCACGCGTAAACCAAGGTCTCGCGCGTTTCACCGGCGAGCGTGCGCCGGTCTTCCAGCTGCATGCCGGAGGCTTCGAGCACGCGCTGCGACGCCGCGTTGTCGGGTGTCGTGATGGCCAGGATGCGTTGCAGCCCCAGCACCTCGTGCCCATGCTTCAGGCAGCCGACGACAGCCTCGCGCGCATAGCCCTTGCCGCGATAGTTCGGCAGAAAGGCATAACCCACGTCCACCTCGGGCAGGGTGTCGCGCTTGATGAGGCCGCACAGACCCAAGAGCGTCGGGTCATCGTGCAAGTGCACGGCCCAGAAGCCGAACCCGAGCCGCTGATAGACATCGATCAAGCGGGTGGATATCCATTGGCGCGCGTCGTCAACAGTGCGCACATTGCGGTCGCCGATGTGCTGCAGCCAGCCCGGGTCGTTCAGCAGCTCGAGAATGAACTCGGCATCTTGCGTGTCGAAGCAGCGCAGTTGCAGCCGCTCGGTTTGCAATACGGGCATCGTCAGTCTCTGAAACGCGGGTTGTGTGTCTGCAGGTACAACGCCGCGTTGCCGTATGCCGAGGGGAAGGCGCCCCACTGCTGCTCCAGTTGCTGCACCTCGGGCGGCACCGGCTTTTGCTGCAGCAGGTTGGCGTTGGGCTTGTCCGACAGGATGTCGTAGGCCGCGGCGGGCTTGCGGTTCGCCAGCATGTGCGTGCCGACCAGCACACCGGCTTCGTCGGGGCCGGTGAACTGGAACTCGAAAGCCACGCGCGAGGCATCGAACTGCGGGTCGAGCAAGTCGCGCCCGAGGCTGGTGTTGCGGTAGCCGATGCCCACCAGCGAGGCCAGCGTGGGCAGCACGTCGACCTGCTGGGCCCAGGTGTCCACACGGCGCGGCGCCACCTTGGCCGGCGCGTAGATCAGCAAGGGCGTGTGGCCTTGGGTGATGGCCAGGTCGTGCCAGGCGCGCGGCAAGTGCGGGCCGGTCGGGCCGATGATGCCGTGGTCGCCGATGAAGGCGAACACCGTGTTCTTGAAGTACGCCTCCTTGCGAGCGCGCTCCATGAACTGGCCGATGCACCAGTCGAGGTAGGCGAAGGCACGGTATTCGTCGCGCGAGATGAAGCCCTGCGCCTTCAGCTCGGCCTCGCTGGGCGTGGGCGGCACGAAGGCCTTCAGGTCTTCGTCGGGCACGGTGTAGGGCCGGTGGTTGCCGCTGGTCTGGATGTAGGCGAAGAAGGGCTGTTTCTGCGCGCGGAAGACCTCGTTGGCCTCGATGAAGACGTTCTTGTCGGAGACGCCCCACACGTCGACCACCGGGGCCTTGTAGCGCGGCTGTTCGTAGATGTCGATGCCGTCGATGTTGCCGGTGAGCACGCCTCGCACGTTGGCCCACGAGGTGCTGCCGCCGATGAAGTAGAACTTCTTGTAGCCCTTGAACTCGTTGATGATGGTGTGCTGATTGGCCGCCGCGGGGTTGCGCGATGCGGTGGACTCGCGCGACACGTCGGGCAGCCCGGTGACCAGGGCCCACACGCCGCGCGCGGTATGCGCGTGCGCCGTCATCATGCGAGTGAACAGCAGGCCGTCTTTCGCCAATGCATCGAATGCCGGCGTGGCGCCGAGCGGGTTGCCGAGCGCGCCGGTCTTGTGCCCGGCGAATGATTCGAGCTGCACCAGCACCACGTTCATCGGCGGCTCGTTGGCCGCCGCGGGCCTGGGCGGCACGCTGCGCAGGAACGAGATCGGCTCGCCGGGCTTCAAGGGCGGCAGGCCGACGAAGGCGCGGATGCGGTCGGCATCGGGCCGCATCTGCGCATCGTCGAGCCGCTGCACGCGGAAGCTCCAGGTGTCGTACAGGCTGTGCAATGGGTTGAGCGCGAGCGACTGCGAAAAGGTGTTGGGCAGCTCGACCGCATCGCTCCAGCGCAGCGGGTATTGCGACAGCTTGCCGTGCACGACGAACACCGCGAGCAGCACCACGAGCGTCTCTGCGAAACGCGCAGGCCATGGCCGCGCAACCGGCGTGCGCGCGGCCCAGACCCAGATCACCGAGAACACGAAGTGGCACAGCAGCAGCCACAGCGCGAAGCCGATGCCGATCCACACCACCGGATAGGTCTGCCACACCATGCGGGTGGCTTCGCCGGTGTCGCGTGCCAGCGAGAACACCACCGCCGACAAGCGCTGGCCGAGGTACGCATAGTGGCCCGCATCGAAGATCGCCGCCATGCCCCACACGGTGGCCGCGATCGTCCAATAGGCCCACCACAGCCCGCGTGCCCGCGGCGGCTTCAGGTGCTTGCCCAGCCAGGGCAGGCTGCTCAACAGCCAGGCGGCCAGCACGCTGACCAGCGCCACGCGCGCGTCGAAGCGGGCCCCCAGCCACAGCGCACCACCCCAGTCGCCGGCCGACAGACCCTGCGGCGCGAACCACAGGCCCAAAGCGATGCGCGCCAGCGTGGCCGCGATGAAGAGCGCGCCAGCCATGGCCAGCGCAAGACGAAGGTGGGATCGAATGGGAAGCATCGGTCAGGCAGGTTGAGCCGGGGCAGCTGCAGGGCGCCGCGCCCTGATGCGCGCCACCAGGCTGAAGATGGCCCACAGCCACAGCAGCGGGTCGAGCACGGCGTCCCACACATTGCCGGTGGGCAACCGGCAGAGCGCGAACACCATCAAGGCGAGCAGCACCGCGAAACCGGCCGGGCGGCTCTGGTCGGCCGCAATGGAGAGCACCGCCGCCGCGCCGACCAACAGGCCGGCGAACGCCGCTTCGGGGCCGAAGCCGCGCACGTACAAACCCATGCCGAACCAGCCCACGGTGTCCACGTACAACACGGTGCCGACGATCACCAGGCCCAGCGCAAGCCCCGTCGGCAGCACGCGGTAGCAGGCGACGCAACGCGCGTTGGCCGACATCGTCATGCCGCAGCAGGCCACCAGCAGCAAGCTCGGCAGGTGGAAGGCCAACGTCAACCAGCAGGCCGGCGAAGCCCTCCCCGGCAAGGCACAGGCCACGAGCGAGAACACCACCCAGCCGACAGCAAACCGCTGCGGGAACGGCTTGCGCCATGAAAGCGCGCCCACGCCGCAGGCCGCCAGCACCACGCCCCAGGCGACGTGCGCGTAGACCGCCTGCCAGTCGAGCCAGGGCAGGTTCACGGCGAGTCCTCCAGGTACTGGATGTCGTAGACGCGGTGGGCAATGGCCGTGCGCTGCTGCGTGTAGGTCACGTGCAGCTGCTGGCCGATCTGCACGATGCTCGGGTACGAGAACTCGTCGCCGGCCACGCCGCGCTGGGTGTCGGGGCCGGGTGTCCAGGTCTGGCCGTCGGCCGAGGTCGACAGGCGCAGCCACTGGCGCGGCGAGCTGCCGCCGGGCAGCGTGTCGTTGTGGAGCAGCACGTAGCCGCCGCCGGCGAGCTGCAGGCCGGCAACCGAGTTGTCGCGGTTGGCGAGCGCCGAGGCCGGCACGTCTTCCCAGCTCAGGCCGCCGTCGTGGCTCACGGCCTGCTGCACACGGCGCTGGGGGCTGATGTCGCGCATCATCGCGCGCAGCTCGGTGCCGCTCAGCGGCAGCAGCGCGGGCTGCAGCGAAGTCACCTTGTCGCCGATGCGCTGCACCCAGCGCGGCTCGCCATGCGCATCGAAGGAAATGACCATCGGGTACTTGTGCCCGAGTTCGAAGTAGGCCGGCAGCAGCCAGCCACCGTCGGACACGCCCACCGGCCGGGTGCGCACCAGCACGCTGGTGTTCCACAGCGGGGTGAGCGGCAGCAAGCGCTTCGCGGCGAAGTTGCGGCCGCCGTCATCCGAAACGAGCTGGGCCACGCGGCCCGCGGCCCAGCCGCCCAGGCCGGTCGCGACGATGTACAGGTGCACCCGGCCGTCGTCGGCCACCCACATCACCGGGTTGCCGATGCGCCGCACGCCCATGTGCAGCGACTTGGCGAGCGCCTCGCGGTCGACGATGGCACGTGCGTCGCTCCAGCGGCCATCGCGCCAGCGGGCGATGTAGATGCGTACGTCGGGTGCACTCTCGCGCGCCCCGGCCCACCAGCAGGCCAGCAATTCTCCGTTGGGCAGGGCAGCCAGTGCGCTCGCGTGGGCGGCAGGCACGCCGGCCGGCATGGGAATGGTGGCGGCGCTGTGTTCGGTGAGGACGAAGCGGCGGGCCTTGGCCTTGGACACCGTCAGCGGCACGGCAGCCCGCGCGGCCACGCCGTGCCAACGGCGCCACTCCGCGCCGGCACTGACGAGCAGGAAGGCCAGGGCCAGCAGCCATGCCTTGGAAAATCCGCCGGATCGCTTCAACACCGTGCTCGTCAACCCCTCGAAGAAACCGCGCGATTGTGACAGCGCCCACAGTCGATACCCCTGACGCCGACAGCCCCGCAGACCGAGCCCCTGCGCAAGCCGCACCGCGGCTCTGGCTCTAAGATCGGCGCATGACCGAGCCCGAGTTGCACGTGACCGCCCCCGCGCCCCAGGCGCCGGCCGCGTCACGCACCCAGGCTGCTCTGATTGCCCGCCCCGACCTGGTGGTGTGCAACGAGTGCGATGCGGTGCACCAGCGCATCGAGCTCAAGCCCGGCAACGTGGCGCGCTGCCGCCGCTGCAACGCCTTGCTGGGCCGCGGCCATGTGATGCCGGTGCAAAGCCTGCTGGCGTTTGCGTTCGCCGCGCTGCTGCTGATCCTGATCGGCAACACCGCGCCCATCGTCACGCTGGACCTGCGCGGCGTGATCAGCCGGGCGACGCTGCCGGAGTCGATCCGCTACACCTGGGAAAGCGGGCAGCCGCTGGTGGCCTTGCTCACCGCCGCCACCGCGATCGTGTTCCCGCTCTGCTTCACGCTGGTCCGCCTGTACGTGCTGCTGTCGATCGTGCGCGGGCTGGTGCCGCCCGGCTTCAACACGGCGATGCGCTCGCTGAACTTTCTCAACCGCTGGAGCATGGTCGAGGTGTTCATGATGGGCACGCTCGTGGCCGTGGTGCGCAGCGCCGGCCTCGCCAGCGCCACGCCGGGCATCGGCCTGTTCGCCTATGCCGGGCTGACCTTGCTGTTGACCTCGATCCTCGCCGCAGGCACGCACTCGTTGTGGAAGATCGGCAGCGAGCTGGGGTCGACGCGGTGAGTCAATTCCCTCCTCCGGTCAGCCTGCAGACCGGCGCCCAGCTGCATCTCTTCAGCTGCCTCGCCTGCGGCCGCGTGTCGCAGCTCGCCCGGCCCGCACCGGCCAACACACCGCTTCACTGCCCACGCTGCGACGCGCCGCTACACCACCGCCGGCCTGGCAGCCTGCAGCGCACCTGGGCTTTTCTGCTGGCGGCGATGATCCTGTATGTGCCGGCCAACCTGCTGCCCATCATGTCGACCAACAGCGTGTTCGGCAACGCCACCCACACCATCCTCGGCGGCATCGAAGAGCTGCGTGCCGCGGGCGACTGGTCGCTGGCGCTGATCGTGTTCATCGCGAGCATCGTGGTGCCGCTGCTCAAGATCGCCGTGCTGCTGCTGCTCACCATCACCGCCCAACGCCGTTCGCGCTGGAAGTCCGTCGAGCGCGCGCAGCTCTACCGCATGGTCGAAGCGGTGGGCCACTGGTCCATGCTCGACGTGTTCGTGGTGGTGCTGCTGGTCGGCACCCTGCGCTTCGGCGCCTTCGGAGGCGTGCAGCCCCAGGCCGGGCTGCTCGCCTTCGGCGCGGTGGTGGTGTTGACCATGCTCGCCGCCGGCAGCTTCGACCCCCGTTTGATCTGGCCTGAGGAGCCCACCCCGCGCGCGGAGCCCTCCATCACCGAGACCCATGGCTGACGAAACCGACACCCCCTCCTTGCCGCCCCCGCCCATCACCCGCAAATGGCGCGGGCCTTCGCTGGTCTGGATGGTGCCCATCATCGCGCTGGCAATCGGCATCTCTTTGCTGATCCGCGCACTGCTCGCAGCCGGCCCGCAGGTCACCATCGACTTCCATTCCGCCGATGGCCTGCGCCCTGGCAAGACCGAGGTCCGCTACAAAGAGGTGGTCGTCGGCCGTGTGGAGACGGTGACGCTGAGCGAAGACCGCGACCGCGTGCACGTCTCGGTGCGGCTCGACCGCTCGGTCTCGAACATCGCGGTCGACGACACGCGCTTCTGGGTGGTGCGCCCACGCATCGACACCGCCGGCGTGAGCGGCCTCGAGACGCTGTTTTCCGGCGCCTACATCGGCGTCGATGCCGGTGTGTCGACCACGCAGCGGCGCCAGTTCACCGGCCTCGAGGCCCAGCCCTTCGTGTTGCGCGGCGAGCCCGGGCGCGGCTTCGTGCTGCGCACCGAAGACCTGGGTTCGCTCGATGTCGGCTCGCCGATCTTCTACCGCCGCAACCGCGTGGGCCGCGTGGTGGGCTACACGCTCGACCCGCTGGTCGACGAGCTGTCGGTGCAGGTCTTCATCGAGGCGCCGTACGACAAGCTGGTCAACGGCCAGACGCGCTTCTGGAATGCGAGCGGCGTGGAGGTCTCGCTCAACAGCAGCGGCCTCACCGTCAACACGCAGACGCTGGCCTCGGTGCTGGCCGGCGGCGTGTCGTTCGAGCGCCCGCCCGGCACCCGCGGCCTGCCGCCCGCGGGCGACGGCAGCCGCTTCGTTCTGTACCCCGACCGCAAGCACGCACTGGCGCCGCCCGACGGGCCGCCGCAGCGCGTGCGCATGGTGTTCGACCAATCGATGCGCGGCATGGCCGTCGACGCGCCGGTGGACTTTCTCGGCGTCGAGATCGGCTCGGTCAAGGCCGTCCGGCTCGACTACGACGGCAAACGCAAGCGCTTCCCCGTCGAGGTCGAGGCCGAGATCTATCCGACCCGTCTGGGTGCCGTGCGCGACGCGCTGCACGAGCCGGGCAGCGACGATGCCAAGCGCGACATCGCGCTGCTGCAACGCCTGGTCGACAGCGGCCTGCGTGCGCAGGCGCGCACCGGCAACCTGCTCACCGGGCAGATGTACGTGGCGCTCGACTTCCCGCCACGGGCCGCGCGAGCCACGCTGGACACGGCCACCGCCGTGCCTGCCATCCCCACGGTACCGGGCACGCTCGCCGACGTGCAGCCGCAGCTTGCCGAGATCGTGGCCAAGCTCAACAAGGTGCCTTTCGACGACATCGGCCGCAACCTCAACGACACGCTGACGCAGGCACGCACCGCCATCGAGCAGCTCAAGCCCGACGCGCAGGCCTCGCTCGCCGAAGTGCGGCGCACGCTGCAATCGGTGCAGGAAAGCCTGGCCCGCGCCGACCGCAACCTGCTCGACCCGAGCGCGCCCATCCAGCGCAACGCCGAGCAGACGCTGGTCGACCTGCAGCGCGCCGCGCAATCGCTGCGCGTGCTGACCGACTACCTGCAGCGCCACCCGGAATCGCTGCTGCGCGGCAAGCCGGACGACCCGAAGATCCCCAGTTCACCCGAGCGCCGCTGAGCACCATTGAACGCCGAGCCCACGATGAAACACCTTCTCCTCGCCCTGGCTGCATGCGCCTTCGCCGCCGCAGGTTGTTCGTCCACACCCGCGCCGCGCTTTCACAGCCTGCTGTCGACCGCCACCGCGCCCGCGCGCGACACGAGCCTGCCCCCCTTGCCGCTGGACCTGCTGGCCGTGAGCGTGCCGGCTGCCGTCGACCAATCGCAATGGGTGGTGCGCCTGCCCGACGACAGCCTGCGCGTGCTGGAGCAGGAGCAGTGGGTCGCGCCGCTGCGCGACGAGCTGCGCGCCGCCTTGTTCGAGCGCTTGTCGCAGCGCTTCGGTGCGGTCGACGTGCGCAGCGCACCGGCACCGAATGCGGTGCGGGTGAAGGTCGACGTGCAGCGGTTCGAAGCCATCGCCGGCAAAGAGGTGTGGCTCGACAGCGTGTGGTCGGCGCAAAGCGACGTCGTGAAGGCTGCGCCGTTGCTGTGCCGCAGCAACATCCGCGAGCAGGTCGCCGGCGACCTGCTGGCCGCCGCTGCCGCGCACCGCCGGGCCGTGGTGCGTCTCGCCGACGAGATCGGCAACCGGTTGCTGGCGATCTACAACGGAGCTGCAGCCCGCTGCCCCTGACACGGTGCGTCTCCCGTGAGGAGGGCGCGCTCGCCATTGGCGCAGCGCAGCAAGTTCGCCCATCGCACTGCAGCAATCAAGCAGGACGAAGGCGGATCAATGCGCTGTCTACGTAGTGCATCGAATTGCGCACGCAATTCATTCAAGAAACAATGAAATGTCATCGGGCATTGCTTATGCTTGCTGCCTTGCCATTTGGCCCCGTGGCTCGCCACGAAATTGGAGATAGAGAAGATGTCATCTGTTGGATTGGGAACAGCTGCCGGTGCGCCCGGTAGCGCACCAGGCTTGCTGGAGAAAGAAAGAACGATTGCCGGGCCGGGCTTCAACCGCTGGCTGGTGCCGCCCGCGGCACTTGCAATCCACCTGTGCATCGGCATGGCCTACGGCTTCTCGGTGTTCTGGCTGCCGCTGTCGAAGGCGCTGGGCGTCAAGGAGGCCATCAAGTGCGGGCCCGACGTCGGCTTCTTCGCCGAACTCTTCACCACCACCTGCGACTGGAAGATCTCCACGCTGGGCTGGATGTACACCCTCTTCTTCGTGTTCCTCGGCAGCTCGGCCGCGCTGTGGGGCGGCTGGCTCGAACGCGCCGGCCCGCGCAAGGCCGGCGTGGTGAGCGCGGTGTGCTGGTGCGGCGGCATGATGATCTCGGCACTGGGCATCTACCTCCACCAGTTCTGGATGATGATCATCGGCTCCGGGATCATCGGCGGCATCGGCCTCGGCCTGGGCTACATCTCGCCCGTCAGCACGCTGATCAAGTGGTTTCCCGACCGCCGCGGCATGGCCACCGGCATGGCCATCATGGGCTTCGGCGGCGGCGCCATGATCGGCTCGCCGCTCGCAGCCGAGCTGATGAAGAACTTCGCCTCGCCCACCGACGTGGGCGTGATGCAGACCTTCATCGTGATGGCGTTGGTCTACTTCGTCTTCATGCTCGGCGGGGCCTTCGGCTACCGCGTGCCGCCCACCGGCTGGAAGCCCGCAGGCTGGGTGCCCAAGGCGGCTGATGCGTCCAACACCATGATCACGCAGCGCCACGTGCACGTGAAAAAGGTCTGGGGCATTCCGCAGTTCTGGCTGGTGTGGGTCGTGCTGTGCATGAACGTCTCGGCCGGCATCGGCGTGATCGGCATGGCCAGCCCCATGCTGCAAGAAGTGTTCGGCGGCAACCTGATCGGCGTGGCCAAGAAGTTCGGCGAGCTCGACAAGGTGCAGCTCGCCGCGATCGCCGGCGTGGCCGCAGGCTTCACGGCCCTGCTGAGCCTGTTCAACATCGGTGGCCGCTTCTTCTGGGCCAGCCTGTCCGACAAGCTCGGCCGCAAGATGACCTACGTGGTCTTCTTCGTGCTCGGCGGTGTGATGTATTTCAGCATCCCCGGCAGTGCGGCAGCGGGCAGCAAGCTGCTCTTCGTGGCGGCCTTCTGCATCATCTTGAGCATGTACGGCGGCGGTTTCGCCACGGTGCCCGCGTACCTGGCCGACCTGTTCGGCACGCAGATGGTGGGCGCCATCCACGGCCGCCTGCTCACCGCCTGGGCCACGGCCGGCGTGCTCGGCCCGGTGGTCGTGAACTACATGCGCGAATATCAGCTCGGCCTGGGCATCCCGCGCGAGCAGGTCTACAACCAGACCATGTACATCCTCGTCGGCATGCTGGTGATCGGCCTGATCGCCAACCTGATGGTGCGCCCGGTGGCCGACAAGTGGTTCATGACCGACGCAGAGCTGGCCGAAGAAAAGCGCCTGGCACACGAACGTGCCAGCGCCTCCGAAGTCGGCAGCGGCTCGGGTGCGGGCGGCACCACGCCGACCGTGATGGTGGCCCTCGCCTGGGCAGCCGTGGGCATTCCGCTCGCATGGGGCGTGTACCGCACCCTGCTGAGCACAGCGAAGTTCTTCAACTGAGCTGAACGCCATGACAGCCGCGACATCAGCCGAACACATCGCGCTGGTGCGCGGCGTACTTGCCCGCCGCGGGCACGAACAGGGTGGGCTGCTGCCCATCCTGCACGAGGTGCAAGACGCTCTGGGCCACATCCCCGCGGATGTGGTCCCCGAGATCGCCAGCGTGCTCAACCTGTCTCGCGCCGAGGTGCACGGCGTCATCACCTACTACCACCACTTCCGCGCCACCCCGGCAGCGGGCAAGGTGGTTCAGATCTGCCGCGCCGAATCGTGCAAGGCCATGGGCGCCGACGCGCTGCTGGCCCATGCGCAACAGCATCTCGGCTGCGCGGTGCACGGCCATTCGGCCGACGGCGCGTTCACGCTGGAGCCGGTGTATTGCCTCGGTTTGTGCGCCCAGTCGCCGGCCATCATGCTGGGCGATGAGCTGCACGCCTGCGTCTCGCCACAGCGCTTCGACGAGCTGATTGCCGAAGCCAGGAGCACCCCATGAACACCACGGTTTACGTGCCACGCGATTCAGGCGCGCTGGCCGCCGGCGCCGACCGTGTCGCGCGCCGCATTGCCGACGAGGCTGCCAAGCGCGGCGTGGCCATCACGCTGGTGCGCAATGGTTCTCGTGGCCTGTTCTGGCTGGAGCCCTTGGTCGAAGTCAACACGCCGCAAGGCCGCATCGCCTATGGCCCGGTGACCGTGGGCGACGTGGGTTCGCTCTTCGACGCCGCATTCCACACCGGCGGCGAACACGCGCTGCGGCTCGGCCCGACCGACGACATCCCCTATCTCAAGAAGCAGGAGCGGCTGACCTTCGCCCGCATGGGCGTGACCGACCCGCTCTCGCTACCCGACTACATCGCGCACGAAGGCTTTGCCGGCCTGAAACGCGCATTGACGCTGCAGCCTGCGCAAATCGTGCAAGAGGTGCTCGATTCCGGCCTGCGCGGCCGGGGCGGCGCAGCCTTCCCGGCAGGCATCAAGTGGAAGACGGTGCTGGCCACGCCGGCCGAGCAGAAGTACATCGTCTGCAACGCCGATGAAGGCGACTCAGGAACCTTCTCGGACCGCATGACGATGGAGGGCGACCCGTACATGCTGATCGAGGGCATGACGATCGCCGGCATCGCCACCGGCGCCACCAAGGGTTTCATCTACGTCCGCTCCGAATACCCGCACGCCATCGCTGCGCTGAACGAGGCGATACGCCGTGCCGAGTCCGAGGGCTACCTCGGCCGCAACCTGCTGGGCTCGACGCATCATTTCAGCCTCGAGGTGCGCAAGGCCGCCGGCTCCTACGTCTGCGGCGAAGAAACCGCCCTGCTCGAAAGCCTGGAGGGCAAGCGCGGCATCGTGCGCGCCAAACCGCCGGTGCCGGCGTTGGTGGGCCTGTTCGGCCAGCCGACGGTGATCAACAACGTGATCACGCTGGCCACCGTGCCGCTGATCGTGGCGCGCGGCGCCAGCTTCTACAAAGACTACGGCATGGGCCGCTCGCGCGGCACGCTGCCGATCCAGCTGGCCGGCAACATCAAGTACGGCGGCCTGGTCGAGAAAGCCTTCGGCGTGACGCTGCGCGAGCTGCTGTACGACTACGGCGGCGGCACGGCCTCGGGCCGGCCTGTCAAGGCCGTGCAGGTGGGCGGGCCACTGGGTGCCTACCTGCCCGAATCGCAATGGGATGTGCCGCTCGATTACGAGGCCTACGCCGCACTGGGCGCAGTGGTCGGGCACGGCGGCATCGTGGTGCACGATGACACGGCCGACCTGTCCCAGCTGGCGCGTTACGCCATGGAGTTCTGCGCCATTGAATCCTGCGGCAAGTGCACGCCCTGCCGCATCGGTTCCACGCGTGGCGTGGAGGTCATCGACAAAATCACTGCGAACCAAAACCGCCCGATTCCCCTCCAACAAGAAGTCCAACTTCTGCGCGACCTTTGTGACACCATGGTCAACGGGTCCTTGTGTGCCATGGGTGGCATGACCCCTTACCCCGTGTTGTCGGCACTGAACCACTATCCGCAAGACTTCGGCATCGCGGCGCCCGCGAACAAAGCCGCCTGAAGGAGAACCCCATGCTGGACCATCTCAACGAGACCGACTACGGCACCCCCCGGCGCGAGTCGGAGCAAGAGGTCACGCTGAACATCGACGGCGTGCAGGTGACGGTGCCGAAAGGCACTTCACTGATGCGCGCGGCGGTTGACGCCGGCGTCCAGATCCCCAAACTCTGCGCCACCGACAGCCTGGAGCCCTTCGGCTCCTGCCGGCTGTGCCTGGTCGAGATCGACGGCCGCAAGGGCTACCCCGCGTCATGCACCACGCCTGTCGAAGCTGGCATGAACGTGCACACCCAAACACCCAAGCTGCAAGAGCTGCGCAAGGGCGTGATGGAGCTCTACATCAGCGACCACCCGCTCGATTGCCTCACCTGCAGCGCCAACGGCAATTGCGAGTTGCAAGACATGGCAGGCGTGACCGGCCTGCGCAACGTGCGCTACGGCTTCGACGGTGCCAACCACCTGAAAGACAAGAAGGACGAGTCCAACCCGTACTTCACCTACGACCCGAGCAAGTGCATCGTCTGCAACCGCTGCGTGCGGGCTTGCGAAGAGACGCAAGGCACCTTCGCGCTGACCATCAGCGGCCGCGGCTTCGAGTCGCGCGTGTCGGCAGGCCAAGACGAGAACTTCATGGACAGCGAGTGCGTGAGCTGCGGCGCCTGCGTCGAAGCCTGCCCCACCGCCACGCTGCAAGAAAAGTCGGTCATCTGGCTCGGCCAGCCGGAGCACAGCGCCGTCACCACCTGCGCGTACTGCGGCGTGGGCTGCAGCTTCAAGGCCGAGATGAAGGGCAACGAAGTCGTGCGCATGGTGCCGTGGAAAGACGGCCAGGCCAACGAAGGCCACTCGTGCGTGAAAGGCCGCTTCGCGTGGGGTTATGCCTCGCATAAAGACCGCATGTTGAAGCCGATGATCCGCAAGCAGATCACCGACCCGTGGCAAGAAGTGAGCTGGGACGAGGCCATCAACTACGCCGCCGGCGAGTTCAAGCGCATCCAGGCCCAGCATGGCCGTGACTCCATCGGCGGCATCACCTCGTCACGCTGCACGAACGAGGAAACCTACCTCGTGCAGAAGCTCGTGCGCGCCGCTTTCGGCAACAACAACGTCGACACCTGCGCCCGCGTGTGCCACTCGCCCACCGGCTACGGCCTGGGCCAGACCTACGGCACCTCGGCCGGCACGCAGACCTTCAAGTCGGTGGAGAAGGCCGACGTGATCATGGTCATCGGCGCCAATCCGACCGACGGCCACCCGGTGTTCGCCTCGCGCATGAAGCGGCGGCTGCGCGAAGGTGCGAAGCTGATCGTCGTGGACCCGCGCCGCATCGACATCGTCAAGTCACCACACATCCGCGCCGAGCATCATCTGCAGCTGAAGCCCGGCACCAACGTGGCCATCATCAGCGCATTGGCGCACGTGATCGTCACCGAAGGGCTGGTCGACGAGGCCTTCGTGGCCGAGCGCTGCGACCCCAAATCCTTCAACGAATGGCGCGAGTTCGTGGCCCGGCCCGACAACTCGCCCGAGGTGATGGAAGACGTGACCGGCGTGCCCGCCGCCGAGGTGCGCGCCGCAGCCCGCCTCTTTGCGCAAAAGGGCAACTCGGCCATCTATTACGGCCTGGGCGTCACCGAGCACAGCCAGGGCTCGACCATGGTGATGGGCATTGCCAACCTCGCGATGGCCACCGGCAACGTCGGCCGCGAAGGCGTGGGCGTGAACCCGCTGCGCGGCCAGAACAACGTACAAGGCGCGTGCGACATGGGCTCGTTCCCGCACGAGCTGCCGGGCTACCGCCATGTGTCCGACAGCACCGTGCGCGCTTCGTTCGAAGAGGTGTGGGGCGTGACCATCCAGCCCGAGCCGGGCCTGCGCATCCCGAACATGTTCGACGCCGCCATCACCGGCAGCTTCAAGGGCCTGTACTGCGAGGGTGAAGACATCGTGCAGTCCGACCCCAACACGCAGCATGTGGCCCAAGCCTTGATGGCAATGGAATGCGTGGTGGTGCAAGACCTCTTCCTGAATGAGACGGCCAAGTACGCGCATGTGTTCTTGCCGGGTTCGTCTTTCCTCGAAAAAGACGGCACCTTCACCAACGCCGAGCGCCGCATCTCGCGCGTGCGCAAGGTCATGCCGCCGAAGGCGGGCCTGGCCGATTGGGAGGTGACGGCCAAGCTCTCGAATGCGCTCGGCTACCCGATGAACTACACGCACCCGTCGCAGATCATGGACGAGATCGCCGCGCTAACCCCCACCTTCAAGGGCGTGAGCTTCGACAAGATCGACGAGACCGGCAGCGTGCAGTGGCCGTGCAACGACGCCGCACCCGATGGCACACCGACGATGCACATCGGCAAGTTCGTTCGCGGCAAAGGCCGCTTCATCATCACGCAGTACGTGGCGACGGACGAGAAGGTCACGCGCAAGTTCCCGCTGCTGCTCACCACCGGGCGCATCCTGTCGCAATACAACGTGGGTGCCCAGACGCGGCGCACCGAGAACAACCAGTGGCACAGCGAAGACCGGCTGGAGATCCACCCGCACGACGCCGAAGACCGCGGCATCAAGACCGATGACTGGGTCGGCATCCAGAGCCGTGCCGGTGAAACCGTGTTGCGGGCCACGGTGAGCGAGCGCATGCAGCCGGGCGTGGTGTACACGACCTTCCACTTCCCCGAATCGGGCGCCAACGTCATCACCACCGACAACTCCGACTGGGCCACCAATTGCCCCGAGTACAAGGTGACGGCCGTGCAGGTGATGCCGGTGATGCAGCCTTCGGCCTGGCAGCAGGAGTACAGCCGCTTCAACCGCGTGCAGCACGAGCTGCTGAACGCCAGCTCGGCCGCCATCACCGCGAAGTAATCAGCCAAGTCAGCCGAGGTTTCCATGCATGTAGACAACCTGGTCAAGATGGCCAACCAGATCGGCAGCTTCTTCGAGTCCATGCCCGACCCGGTCGAGGCGCAAGAAGGCATCGCCACGCACATCAAGAAGTTCTGGGAGCCGCGCATGCGGCGCGAACTGCTGGGCTATATCGACGGCGGCGGCGCGGACCTGCACCCTGCCGTGCAGCAGGCGATTGTCAGCCACCGGAGCGTGCTAGGTTCATGAACGACCGATTGCCCGACGCACCGCCACCCGATTCCACGCGCGAGGTGCCGGTGTTGCGCCTGGGTCCGCAGGGCAGCCGGGCCGTCACCGACCGCATTGCCGCCGAAGTGCCGATCGCGCTGGTGTTCAACGGCATCTCGCATGCCGTGATGATGGCCACGCCGGCCGACCTGGAGGCCTTTGCGCTCGGCTTCGCACTGTCCGAAGGACTGCTCGATTCACGCACCGAATGCCATGGCATCGACGTGATCGCCAACGCCGAGGGCGTGGAGATCCAGATCGAGGTGGCCGCCGCTGCCGAGATGCGGCTGAAAGAGAAGCGCCGCAGCCTCGTCGGCCGCACCGGCTGCGGCCTGTGCGGCATCGACAGCCTGAAGCAGCTCGACCTGCTGCCCGAAGGCGTGGCGCCGGCCGGCTGGGTGAGCGGCCTGCGGGCCAGCACCGTGCTGCGCGCATTCGCGCAATTGCCCACGATGCAGCCGCTCAACGCGCAGACCGGCGCGCACCACGCCGCCGCCTGGGTCACGCCCGAGGGCCAGGTCACCGCAGTGATGGAAGACGTGGGCCGCCACAACGCGCTCGACAAGTTGCTGGGCCAGCGCGCGCTGGATCGGCTGGCGAACAACGAGGGCTTCGTCATCATGTCCAGCCGCGCGAGCTACGAGCTGGTGCGCAAATGCGCACGCCTGGGCGTGCCGGTGCTGGCCACGATCTCGGCGCCCACCACGCTGGCGGTGGACATCGCGAAGCAGGCCGGCATGCAGCTGTACGGCTTCTGCCGAGGCGAACAGGCGGTGCGCTACAGCCCGTAGGCACTCGCGGATAATCCCTGCGGCCTGAACCCATCATCAGGCATCACAACAACACAGGGAGAAGGAATGTCATCTCGTCAAAACACGGCTCGCGCCATGAGCATGGTCCGGCTCGCCGGCCTCGGCTTGGCCGTAGCACTCATCGGCGGCTGTGGCGGCAGTGCCACCAGCACCCCGGCGCCCCCACCGCCCGACACGCCAGCGGACTTTCTGACCACGGCCACGGTCTCGAGCGACAACACGCAGGGCAAGACACTGCTGGTCTTCGACCCTGCCGCACCCAACCCACCGCGCCTGTCGATCCCGCTGTCGGCCACCGACAACTATCGGACCACCTACCTGACCAAGGTCGATCCGGCCACGGGCGCGTACACCATCATTGGTACTTCGAATGTGGTGTACGTGCAGAACGGCATGACCTACCAGGTCAACCTGCGCAAGACCAGCGCCAACACGCCGACACGCATCTCGTCGTTGAGCACCGCCTGCTCGCTGGACGACCCGGTCTCCGAAGCGATGCTGCCCGTCACCGAAGCCGGTCCCGATGGCCAATGCGCCACCACGGCGGACAACCGCGTCGTCTATGTACGCATCAACGACGCTGTCACCGCACCGCCCCTGAGCCTGCCTGCGGGAGTGACGCTGATCGATTCCTTGCCCGATGCAAACTACACGACTGCGCTCTGGTTCCTGGCCCGGGACACCCGTGGCAGCACACCCAAGCTCACCCTCTACAGCCCCACACTGACCCTCGTGGGCGATGTGACAGGCGGCCAAGGAGTCACCGACTTCCAGATGGCATCCGACTTGAGCCAGCCCATCATGAGCACCTATGCCTATGCCGACGCCACGCTCAGGCAACTGACGTGGTCGGCGACAGGTGCCACGCTGTCGGCCAGCCTCCACAACTTCGCCACGCCGCTCACGCAGGATGACTTCGGGTACCTCAGCGACGCCAACAGCTTCTACTTCACGGATGGCCTCGCGGTTTACCGCATCACCGGCACCGCGGCGCCTGTGCTGCTGACCACGCTCGACGCCGCGCTCGGCAACAGCGCCGAACTCCGTCTGGCCACGGCCAATCACCTCGTGTTGCGACAGTGGAGCAGCACCTTCGCCACGCCCAACAGCCTGCGCCGCCTGAGCAAGCAAGGCGGCACGGCAGTCACGCTCGTCACCTCGCCCACCACCCTCGCGGCGGGGCATGCAGGTGACAACGTGTTCTACGAGACCTTTGCATGGACGAACAGCCCCACCACCCTCACCGCCACCATGCGACGCATCGGCATTGATGGCAGCAACGACACCCTGATCGTCGACCAGGCCGACAGCTTTGTCATGTCGGTGCATCCACGTGTTTGGTCACTGCACGACTTGGCGCAGCCAGCCGGGTTCTTGTGGTGCGAACGCGCAGCAGGCGACACCAATTGCCGCAATGGCAGCATCAAGCTCTACAACATCGGCACCGGCATCACCACCACGCTGGGCCAGCTGTCGCATACCGGTGCCTATTCGAGCTGGAATCCGTTCATGGGATGGCTTGAGCTCCCGTTGTTCCCGTCCATCGATACGCCACTCGTGATGCGATCCGAAGGCCGGGTACAGGGCAGCACCGTCGTCGAAAACGAGGTCTATGTGGCCCAGCCAGGTGTCGCCAACTCGCTGGTGCGCGTGACCCCCGGTCTCTAGAGCGCGACGCTGCGGAACCCACTGAAGGTGTCGTCGCGCTGCGGCAGCAGAAAGCGCCTGAACTTCGGGTTGCGCATGCGTTCGCGCGTGGCGAACGATGCGCCTCGCAACACCTTGTGCGTGCCGAAGAACGGCTGCGAATAGCTGCGGTCCGGCCCCGGCTCGAAGCCCGGGTACGGGCGGAAGCTGCTGGCCGTCCACTCCCACACCGAGCCAAAACGAAAGCCGCGCGACAGCCCGGTGTGCGCGGCCGTCTCCCATTCCAGCTCGGTCGGCAGGCGCCGGCCGGCCCAGCGGCACCATGCATCGGCCTCGTACCAGCTCACATGCATCGCCGACTGGCTCATGGGCACGCGCGTGAGCTTGCCAAAGCGTTGCAGCAACACGCTCTGGCGCATCTGGTCCACGTGGCGCGGCGTGCGCCGGCCTTCCTGCTGCACCCAGGCCCAGCCGTCGGCCGACCAGAAATGCGCCTCGTCGTAGCCGCCGTCTTCGACGAACTCGCAGTACTGCGCCCAGGTGATCGGCTGGGCATCGATCTCGAACTCGGGCACGGCCTGTTCGTTGGCAGCCCGCTCGTTGTCGAATGCAAAGCCTGCGGTTGTGCTGCCCAGGCTGAAGCGCGAGGCCGGGAACATCATCGGCTCACGCGGCGCCATCGTGCCCAGCGCGGGCAGGAGCTTGGCGTCGAAGCCGAGCGTTTGCGACATCTCGGCGAAGGCTTCGCACTGCATGTCTTCACGAAACAGCGCGAGGCGGAAGAAGTACAGCGCGTCGTCTTCTTCGCCTGCGTGCTCCAGCAGTTCGAGCGTGGTCTCGAGCGTGTCGGCCAGGTACTGGCGCGTGGCCTGGGCGTGCGGTAGCGGCAGCTGCCAGCGCGCACCGTGCGGCGCGAGTGTGGGGTCGTACCACTCGTCGGCAAACGGGTCGATGGACGCCAGGCGCAGCGAGTTCACCTCGTGCTCGCCGCGGTGGCGCTGCAGGTTGCGTGAGATCCAGTACTCCTGGAACCAGCCCAGGTGGCCGAGCGACCACAGAGGCGGGTTCAGCTCGGGCTGCATCGGCACACCCCAGGGTGGGTCAATCAGCGCCGCTTCGAGCGCGCTCATCCAGCGCAGCGTGTGGTTGCGCGCATCCATCAGCGCGAGCGACAGCAGGCCCTTGCCCGCGCGCCGCATCTGCGACGACTCGATCGGTGGCGCTTCGAAATCGAGCATGCTCATGTGTCCGCGCTCTGTGCCGGCTCAGCGTGAGCGCGCTTGCCTGTCGATGGCTCGCACGAAGGCGCCCACCAGCGGCGGCAGGCGGCCGCGCAATGCCGCCCGCTCGGGCTGGAACAGCGTAGCAACAAAGAACGGGTGGCCGTCGAGCTCGATGGCACGAACCTCGTCGTCTTCGTCGCGCGCGGTGATCTGCAGCGGCCCCGACATCAGCTCGGCCTGAAACTCCGCGTCGATGCCGTAGCTGCAGTGGTAGCCCTCGCCCGCCTCGTTCGTGCCATAGGCCGCGGCAATGCGCGAGCCGCGCTCGAAGCGCACCGGCCCCGTCGACTCGATCAACGCGCAGGCCAGCGGCGTGATGACCAGCCGCAGCGAATCGGTGGAGGTTTCTGCATGGTCGGCATCGGCCCAGCCCAGCACGTTGCGCGCATATTCGATCACCGCATGCTGAAAGCCGCCGCAGGTGCCGAGAAACGGCCGCTTGTTCTCGCGCGCGAAGCGGATGGCGCGCAGCGCACCGTCCATGCTGCGGTAGGGGCTGGCAGGCACGCACCACAACGCGTCGTAGCGCGACAGGCGGTCAGTGTGAGTGATCTCTTCGGTGGGGAGCCAGTCGTGGTCGAGGTCGACGTCCAGCGCGTTGGAGGCCAGTTGCAAGGCCATCGGGATGGCCTGGTGTGCGGGGACCGAGGGGTTGAAGTCACCCACCAGACCGATGCGGCGTGTGGTCATGATTTTTGAGAGATGTAGGCTTCGGGAAACTGAGGCAGATCGTCGCCGATCGTCCACCAGTTTGCCTTCGAGCCTGTATGAAAATGTGCGATAGGTCGCACAGCCAGCGGCTCATTGATCAGGCCTGCGCGAATGCGCAACGCCTCGGGTGTCGCATCCCGGCGGCTGTAGACCGGCGAGCCGCAGCGGCTGCAGAACGCGCGCTTCTTGCCGGGGCTGGCCTCGAACTCCCTCAACAGCTCGGCACCGCTGTCGAGATGGAAAGCCGAGCGCGCGATCGGCACGTTGGCGGCGAACGGCGTGCCTTGCGCTTTGCGGCACTGCGAGCAGTGGCAGAGCTGGATCGGCGCCAGCTCACTGTCGATATGAAACCGAACGCCACCGCAAAGGCAGTTGGCCGTGTACATGTCGACTCAATGAACGGTGACCACGATCGGCGCGCCGCGCGTGATGATCATCGTGTGCTCGTACTGCGCCGACAGGTTGCCGGGCACGCCAGCGAGCGTCCAGCCGTCGCCCGTCTCTTCGACGAAGCGGCTCTTGGTCGACAGGAAGGGTTCGATGGTGATGACCATGCCTTCACGCAGCACCCGCGTGTCGCGTGCGTCGTAGTAGCCGGGAATCTGCCCGGGCTCTTCGTGCAGCGCGCGGCCCACGCCGTGGCTGGCCAGGTTCTCGATCACCTTGAACTGATACGCCCGCGCCGTGCGTTCGATGGCGCGGCCGATGCCGTTGAGCCGCGCGCCGGCACGGGCCTGCTTCATGGCCGCGTTCAAGGCCTCACGCGTGGCGTGGCACAGGCGTGTCTGGAGGGGTGTCGAAGGCGGCACAGCACGGGTGCCACCGGTGTCGGCGAAATAGCCGCCGAGTTCGGCCGACACATCCACGTTCACGAGATCGCCCGCGCGAATCACGCGGTCGCCGGGAATGCCGTGCGCCGCTTCTTCATTCACGCTGACGCAAGTCGCCGCCGGGAAGCCGTAGGTGAGCTGCGGCGCGGACCGAGCTCCGTGCTCATCGAGCAGGCGGGCGCCGATGGCGTCGAGCTCGCGGGTGGTCATGCCGGGTTCCAGGGCGTCCAGCATCTGGTGCAGCACGAGTGAAACGATGCGGCCGACGCGCTTGAGGCCGTCCACATCTTGTTGGTTTTCGATGGTCATGGGGTGAGATGAAATGGTGTCGCAAGACTTTAGCCGTTGCGTGCCCCCACCGCCATGCCGTGAATGTGAATGCGCCCGCCCTCCCGCTATCGCAACCAGCAGGCCTTGGCGCTGCCGAAGATGGGGTCTGTAAAGGTGGCGTTGTTGCATGCGACCACCGTGCCGCCCGGCACGGTACGCGCGACGTAGCGGCCACCGGCGCCGTACAGCACCGTGGCCATCGCCCCCGCAGGCACGGTGCAGGTGGCGTTTTCGGCCGCGCACTTCACGGCAGCGACGTAGCTGCAGGCCTTGCCCGCGCCGTAAAGCGGGTCGCCGAAGCTCGCGTTGTTGCAGGCAACCGAGCCTGACACCACGCCTTTACTGGTGTAGCTGCCATTGGCCCCGTAGTACACGGTGGCCGGCGTTCCGGCCGGCAGCGTGCAGGTGCGACCTTCGGCGGCGCACTGCACGGCTCCGGCCGGCAATGCGGCCGGGGCAACAGCCTCCTCGCTGCCGATCTGCCCGAGGTAGGCCACCAGGTTGCCCAAGTCGGCATCGCTAAGAGTCACACCGCGGTGCGCGGTCACCGCCGCCCCCAGAGCAGCGACCGAGCCGTCGTGCAGATACGGTCCGGTCAGCGCCACGTCGCGCAGCGTCGGCACGTCGGTGCCGCTGAGTGCCTCGCCCAGGCGCTTGCCGCTGCTGGGCTTGATCGTGCCCACGTCGGCCAGCAGCAGGCCGCTGGTGGCAAAGTTGGTCCCACCATGGCAGCTGGCGCAGTTCTGCTTCGCGAACACGGTGCGGCCGGCAACGGCATCGGCCGTCAGCGCACCGGTGCTGCTGCGCTGCGCGCTCTGCGGCATCACCGACAGCGAATTCACGTAGGCCGCCAGCGCGTCCAGGTCGGCGCTCACGCCGGCCTTGGCAGTGCCCAGCGGCTGGTTGCGCGTGCCGGTGCCGAATGCGGCGTCGCTCATCAGGCCCGTGCCGCCGGCCAGGCTGCGGATCTGGCCTTCGAAGTCCTGCACCTCGTCGAAGTTGCCGCTCCAGTGCAAGCGCCCGTGACCCATGCCCGCACGACCGCGCAGGCTGATGGTGTTGCGCAAGCCCTCGCCCTGGGCGGTGATGTCCCAAGTGCGGCCGTCGTGGGCGCCATCGTGGTGGCAGCTGGCGCAGCTCATGTACGAATCTCGCGCCAGACGCGCATCGCGTGCGTCGTAGAACAACTGCTTGCCCAGCAGCACCGAAGCGCTCAGCTTTTCGGTGCCGACGCTGCCGACGGTCGCCAGCAGCGTGCTCGCGAATTCGCCACGCGTCGTGAGTGCGGAGATGTCGACGACGCTGATGCTGCGGCCGATGAAGTTGTGGACGTACAGCCGCGTGTTGTCGGCCGACACCACCACACCCTGCGGCGCAAGACCGGCCTCGATGCGGAACAGCTCCTTGCCGCCAATCGCGTTGACCACCGCCACCTGGCGCGAGGTTTCGAGTGCGACGAACAGGTAGGCGCCGGTGGCATCGTAGGCCGCAGCGCTGGCGACACCGGCGTTGTCGTGGTCGATGCGCGAGGGGTAGTCTTCGCTCAGCGTTCCCAGGTCGATGCGCGAGCTGATGGCACGCACGGTGTTCTGGAAATCCAGGCTCAAGCCGTTGCGCAACGCGCCGCGCGTGATGTTGTCCTGCTTCGATGGAACCCAGGCGGACAGGCCGTCCGGCGAGATCACCGCCGCGCCCAGGTAGTTGGGCACGCCACTGCCGGAGATCTCGGTGTCGGTCTTGCCGCTGTGGCGCAGCACGACCATGGAACTCACGGCCATGCTGGCGGTGTCGACGACCACGACCTCGCCGCCATACTGCACGCCGTCGATGGTGGCCTGCACCGTGGCCGTGCCCTCGCCGGGCAGCGGCGGCGTCACGAAGCGCGACACCAGCACGCGCGCCGAATCACCGCTTACCGACAGGTGGCGCGGGCTGGTGCCGACATTGAGCGTGGCCAGCGTGGCGGCACTGCTGCCATCGAGCGCGAGCAATCGGCCCGCAGCCTCGAGGCTCACGTAAGCCGTGCCAGAAGGTGCGAAGACGATGCCATAGGGCTGTGAGGCGCGCGGCAACGCAACGGTGCGCGCAACCGTGAGCGTGCCGGCATTGATGATCGAGATCGACGCCGCATCGCGGTTCACGACCCAGACACTGCCGTCGGGGGAAAGCGCGAGCCTGCGCGGCGCGCTGCCGGTAGCGATCTCGGCCACGCGCGTGTTGCTGCCGGTGTCGAAGACGCTGACCGAATCGTTGTCGGGGTTCACGACCCACAACCGCGCCGCAGCACCGCTGCGCGGCTCGAGCAGCATCGCAGACGACGCCCTCGAAGGATTCGCCGTTGCACTGCGGTAGGCCGCCTGCATGAAACTCTTCGTGCTGCTCTGGCCGGCGGCGTTGCGCACCGTGAGCGTCACGAGATACAGGCCCGGGTTCGCATACGCATGTGTGGCCGAGCTGCTGACCGAGTAGGGCGAGCTGCTGCCGTCGCCGAAGTCCCAGCTGAACTCGAGGCCGGCCGCGTCCAGCCCGGGCGCCCAGCTGGCCGTGCTGCCGATGGTCACCGGCAACGCTGCAACCGAGCCGAGCACGGGCAACGCCGTGGCCGGCGAGAGTTGCTGTGCGACGAAGCCGGCGTTCGTGGTGAATGCAGTGTCGCTGGCCTGGGTGTCGATCCAGATCTGGCCGTCGCGATGGTGCAGCACGCGCGCCGGGAAGTTTTTCGACCGCAGCGAGACGCCGCTGCCGGACACACCGGGCTCGGGGCAGAAGGTGGCGTCGTTGAAGAACACGGCCGTGCCCGCGTAGGCAGCCAGCTGAAGGCGGTAGTTGGCATGGCGCAGCCACTTGCCCGGCGTGGCGACCGACTCGAGCGAGACACACGACGCATCGGCCAGGCCGTTGCGAACGACGTAGCGTGCCGGCGCCAGGGTCGCGGCCGACGGCGGGCTGCCCAGCGCTGACAGCACCGCGAGGTTCGCCGCATCGACCGAAATGGCCGAGCTGCTCGTGGCCACGCTGCCCAGCTCGAGCGCCGCGCCGCGTGGCAGGGTCGCGCGCGGCGCGAAGCTAGCGTCAGCCCGGAACACCGCGTCGTCGGCAACGGCCTCAAGCCACAGCTCGGCGCCGCGGTGGCGCAGTACCAGCTCGCTCTGGGCCTTGGATCGAAGGGTCACGCCCAGGCCCGACAGGCCGGCCTCGGGGCAGAACGTGGCGTCGTTGCGGAATGCCGCGCTGCCGTCACTGCTGCCAAGCGCCACCTGCAAGTCCTGCTTGCGCAGCCACTGGCCGCTGGAGGCGATCGATTCGAGCGACACGCAGTTGGCATCCGCCAGCCCGTTGCGCACCCAGAACTGCGCTCCAGCCGGTGCCGCTGCGGCGTTCGGCACAGCGGCGAGCACGCCCGATCCGGCGCCATCGGTGGCAATGGCCTGGCCCGTGGCATTGACGCTCTCGAAGGCCAGCGCCTGGTTGCGCGGCAGGTCGGTCTGGGCCAGCGGCAAATTGCCGCTCAGGCCCAGGCCCACGATCACCGAACGCGACGGTACGCCGTCGGCATTCAACGCGACGATCTGGTAGTAGCCGGGCGGAGCCAGGCTGGCACTGGCCGGCATCGTGGTCGCGAGCAGATTGCCGTCCTGGGTGAAGCTCAGTTCCTGGAAGCGCTGCGTGTTATTGAACGAATGCGTCACCGTGCCGTTCGCCAGCAACACCAACCGCGTGACGGGCGAGGCGTCGGTCATGCGGATCTGCACCGAGCCGCCATGGCTGAAGCTGAGCGCGCTGATCGACGACATCGCCGGGCGCGGCGCAAGCTGGGTCACGCCGTCGATGCTCTTGAAGAGGTAGGGCGGGTAGTAGACCTCGGCGTTCAGGTTGTTCACCGGCCCGGGCGCCCCGCCCCCGGTGGACAGCACCGCGCCGTTCGGCAGCAGCAGCGTGGCCGAGTGGTACACGCGGACTTGCGCCGCACTGGCACCGACAGTCCACGCGCCAGAGGCTGGGTCCCAGATTTCGGCGGCGTAGACGGCGTCGCCGCCAGCGTTGTTGCCCAGGGCGGTGCCTCCGGTGACCAGCACCTGGCCGTTCGGCAGCACCACCGAGTTCGGAAAGCGGCGCGCGTAGGTCATTGGTGCCGTGTCGGCCACCACCGGCGCGGCCCCGGTGAAGTCGACGACCGTGGCCAGATTGCTGGCCGGCAGCCCGTCGCCGTTGAAGTAACCGTTGCCTCCGACCTGCAACACCTTGCCCGGCGCATACATCACGGCCGTGCTGGTGGCACCCACGTTGACAGGCACCACCTTGCTGGCCGGGCCCTTGAACGCGCCGAGCACGGTGACCGCACCTGCACCGTCATTGGCGCTGGGGTCCAGCGACCACATGGTCTCGGCCGAGATGCCGAACACACGCCCGTTCGGCGCCACCCAGGCGCGCGGGTACGACGCCCGCAGGTAGTCGGGCCCGAAGGCCTCGCGGCTGCGCGCGCCGGTCAGGCTGCGCCAACCGGTTCCGACGGTGTAGATCTCGGGCGTCATCGACACGGTCCCGGCGGCGATGGCCGCGTCCGGGTTGTCGGCCATGCCTTCCTGGTACGGGTCCATCCCGCCGAGGATGAGATTGCGCCCGTCGGGCAGGGTCAGCATGGTGGCGTACCAGCGCTGGTCGGCCATCGTCGAGGTGTCCGTCACCGCGCCGCCGGTGGACGCAGTGACCAGGCTGCTGGCCAGCGGCGAGTTGCCGCCGGTGAGCATCAGCCGGCCGTCGCTGAGCCAGGCCGCGGTGTTGCAAAAGCTGTTGATGCGCGTGGCGTCGAAGCTGGTCGCATGGCTCGCATCGGCGAAGCCCAGCGACGGCGTCCAGACGTCGTAGGTGCGACCGTCCTGTGTGGCGGGCGTGTTCTTCGGCGTGCCGTAGGTGAGAACCTTGCCATCAGGCAACAGCACCGCATGCAGGCCGTTCATCGGCCACGCCTTTGTGGTCGACCACAAGCCCCGGGTGGCGGCATCGGCCGGGATCGTCAGGCCTTGAAAGAGCGGGTCGTTCGTCTGCGGCAGCACCACCGACAACTCGGTACCAACTGACAGCGCATGCTCGCGCGAGTCGTCGGCAGAGTTCGTTGGCTCCGCGTCACCGCCACCGCAGCTGGCGAGTGCCGTCATCGCGGCAGCCACGGCCATGCGCGTCACCCATCGTGTATGGAATGCGGAGCCACTGTCCTGCGCCATAGGTTTCATCTTTTTGTTCTCGTCGAGTTGTCGTTGTTGGGTTCAGATGCCGCGGCCGCGCGGCTGGCGTGCTAGGCGGCTCAGTTCGTCGGCAAGGCGGGGCCGGTCGACCGGCACACCGGCGAATCGCTGCACCAGCACGCCGCCGGCGTCGAACAGGTAAAGGGACGTTCGATGGTCCTGCGGTCGGGCTTGGCCACGACGCGGAGAAAACGCCTGCATGCGAGCGAGCAGCGCCTCCACCTGCGGTGGCGCCCCGGTGGCGAAGCGCCAGCCCGGCAAGTCGGCGCCCATGCGCCGCGCGAATTCCGCCAGCGACTGCGGTGTGTCGTGCGAAGGGTCCACGGTGACCGACAGGAATCGCACCGCTGCGCGCACGTCATCCGGCAGCGCGCGGTGCAGTTCGGCCAGTTCGTGCACCTGCGTCGGGCAGGTCGTGGAGCAACCGGTGAAGACAAAGTTCATCAACAGCGGACGGCTCTGCAACGAGGGGGCATCGACCGCCTGGCCTCGGTGGTCACGAAGCTCGATGCCCTTGAGCGCTGCGGGCTGTGCCCGCGCTGTCAACACAAAAAAAAGGGCGCTGAGCAGCGCCACCAGAAAAGGTCTCATCCAACAAGCCGTATCAGGCAAATCAACAACAACTGGTTACCTTATTCGGGCAACGCACGAATGTCACCTCCCGGCTCAGGGGGATTTCGCAAAAAGGGTTCGCGAAATCAACCGGATCCTTACCGAGGAATGCCGAAGAGATGACCGCTTGATTTCTGGCTCTGGTGGCGCTTCGCCCGATGCTGTATGAAAATACAGCTTTCGCCCACCCCCGCATGGCCCCGCCACTCCAGCGCCTGATCGCCCACCTCGACATGGACGCCTTCTATGCGTCCGTCGAGTTGCTGCGCTATCCCGATCTGAGGGGCCAGCCGGTGGTCATCGGCGGCGGGCGAGACAGCCGGCCGGTGCAGCTGCCCGATGGCACCCGGCGTTATGCGCGCTTGCGCAACTACACCGGCCGCGGCGTCATCACCACGGCCACCTACGAGGCGCGGGCGTTCGGCGTCAATTCGGCGATGGGCATGATGAAGGCCGCCGTGCTGGCGCCCGAGGCCGTGCTGCTGCCGGTCGACTTCGACGAATACCGCAAGTACTCACGCCTCTTCAAGGCGGCGGTGCGCAGCATCGCGCCCATCGTCGAAGACCGCGGCGTCGACGAGATCTACATCGACCTCACCGAGTTCCCCGGCACACAGCAAGACAACGGGCGCGCTGCCGGCCAAGCGCTGAAGGACGCCGTGCACCAGGCCACCGGCCTCACCTGTTCGGTGGGCGTCACGCCCAACAAGCTGCTCTCCAAGCTCTGCTCCGAACTCGACAAGCCGAACGGCCTCACGCTGCTGTCGTACGACGAGATCCCTGCGCGCATCTGGCCGCTCGCCGCGAAAAAGATCAACGGCATCGGCCCCAAGGCCACCGAGAAGCTCACGGCCTTGAACATCCACACCATCGGCGAACTGGCGGCCGCCGACCCGGCCTTCCTGATTGCCAACTTCGGCAAGAGCTACGGCGCGTGGATGCACGAGGCCGCGCACGGCCGCGACGAGCGGCCCGTCGTCACCTACAGCGAGCCCAAGTCGATCAGCCGCGAAACCACCTTCGAGCGCGACCTGCACGCCGTGCGTGACCGCAACACGCTCACGCCGATCTTCACTGAGCTGTGCGTCGAACTCGCGGGCGATCTGACCAGCAAGGGCTACGCGAGCAAGACGATCGGCATCAAGCTGCGGTTCGACGACTTCAAGATCGTCACGCGCGACCTCACGCTGCCGGCCCACACGATGGACGCGCACACCATCCGCCGCGCCGCCGGCGAATGCCTCAAACGCGTGGACCTGACGCGTCGGCTGCGCCTGCTCGGCGTGCGTGCAGGCAACCTGGCCAAGCTCTCCGACCTGCTGGACCCGCACCACACCGCCGGTCCAGTGCCTATGGCGCAGGAGCCAGTGCCTGCTTACCATGCGCCGATGCCCTTGTTCGACGAGGCTCCGCCGGCCAATCGCCAAGGCTGATTGCCAACTTTTCACGTTCGCCCGGCCTGTCTGAACGGGCGCTCCAGAAAAAACGCATCCAAGTGATGAGGCTGAACGTAGGTCCTTCATCAAACTCAGCGAGGAGAGAGCCCATGCCGTTCAAACCCAGCCGCATCGCGATTGCCTGCGGCGTCCTTCCTCTGGCCATGGCCTGCGCACCGGCGCTGGCCCAGAGCACGCCCCCGAGCGTCAGCACCCACAGCGGCAAGCTCCTGCTAACGGGCGGCGTGAGCAGCATCGACGGCGCAGCCGGCGGCGGCTTGACACCCTGGGCCGTGACCGGTGGGTATGGCACCGGCAATGAGTTCGGCGGCTCGGGCTTCGTCACAAGGGTGAAGACGCAAGACTACGGCCTCACCAGCTACGGCGTGGCCGCAAGCTGGGGTGACCGGGTGGAGGTGTCTCTCGCCCAACAAGACTTCGACACCGGCCCGGTGGGCGGCGCCTTGGCCGCGTTCCTCGGCGACGCCGGCTTCAACGGCCTTCACCTCAAGCAAGACATCGTCGGCTTGAAGGTTCGAGTGGCCGGTGATGCCGTGCTCGACAGCGACACCTGGGTGCCGCAAGTCGCCGTGGGCCTCGAATACAAGAAGGCCCACCCCGGCCGCCTGGGCGATTCGCTTGCGGCGCTGGGCAACCAGAGCGTGCTTCAGCTCTTCGGCACCAAAGACAGTGGCACCGACCTCTACCTGAGCGCGACCAAGCTCTTCCTCGCGCAAGGCATCCTGGTCAACGGCACCTTGCGCGCGACCAAGGCCAACCAGAACGGCCTGCTCGGCTTCGGCGCCACCGACCACACAAGCTACAAGCTGATGCCCGAATTCAGCCTGGCCTACCTCTTCAGCAAGAACTGGGTGGCCGGCGTGGAATACCGGGCCAAGCCCGACAACTTCAAGGACAACACCGTGCTCGGTGCCGGTGCGCTGAAGGAAGACGACTGGGCCGATGTGTTCGTCGCGTGGGCGCCGTGCAAGACCTTCTCGCTCACTGCCGCCTATGTCGACCTGGGCAAGATCGTTCCCGGCGTGGTCGACAAGCGCCAGACCGGTTTCTACCTCTCTGCGCAGATCGCCTTCTGATCGAGGAGCTTCCACCATGACCCACACACTTTCCCATCTCGGCCGAGCCCTGTTGCTCGGCACCGCCTTGCTGGCCGGCAGCGCCCACGCACAAACCACAGCCGCACCCGACGACACCCTCTACCAGCAGCTCGGCGCCCAACCCGGCCTCACCAAGCTGATGGACGACTTCATGACCCGCCTGCTGGCCGACTCGCGCATGGGCCCGTTCTTCAAGGACGCGGATCATCAGCACGTGAAGCAAGAGCTGGCGACCCAGTTCTGCGAGGTCTCGGGCGGCCCCTGCAAGCGCAAGGGGCCCGACATGAAGAAGGCCCACTCCGGCATGGACATCACCAAGAGCAACTTCAACGCACTGGTCGAGGTGCTGCAGCAAAGCATGGACGCACAAGGCGTCCCGTTCACCACGCAAAACAAGCTGCTGGCCAAGCTCGCACCCATGCACCGCGACATCATCAACACACCTTGAGCCACCGGCGACGATGTTTCCGCACGCCAGCCTTCGGGTTGCTGCGTGTTTCGAATGACCTCTTCAAAACCTACGATTCCAACATGATCAAACACACCCTCGCGCTCTTGGCGCTCGCCGCCGCCACAGGCTTCGCGCAAGCCGGCACCGTGCAACTCACCGTGCTCGACAAAGACGGCAAGCCGGTGCCCGACGTCGTGGTCCAGCTGGAGCAAGCCGTCAAGGCCAAGCCCACGCCGGCCGCCAGCCCCGTGGTCATCGTCCAAGAGGGCTCCCGCTTCGTGCCCTTTCTGACGGTGGTGCCGGTGGGCAGCACGCTGCGCTTCGTCAACAAAGACGAGTACGACCACCATGTGCGCTCGGCGCCCAGCGGCCCGCTGGGCAGCATCCCGGCGGCCAAGAACTTCGAGATGCGGCTCGACGCAACGCCCTCCAGTTCGCCCGGCGGCATCGACCCCTACGGCAACGCGCCGGCGCCCAGGAAAAAAGGCTCGGGCACATCGACCGGCGAGGTGAAGGTCGACCAGGCCGGCCCCATCGCGCTGGGCTGCCACATCCACGGCTCCATGCGCGGCCAGGTCTACGTGGCCGACACGCCCTGGTTCGCCAAGACCGACGCCAATGGCGTGGCCAGCATCGAAGGCGTGCCCGACGGCGCAGGCCAGCTCACGCTGTGGCACCCCGACCAGCTGCAAGACCAGGCGCCGGTGGCCGTGCAGGTCAGCGCCACAACCGTCAAGACCAGCACGCAACTCAATTTCACGCCCCGACGCCGCCGAGGCTGAGGCCCTCCCGGCCGCCCGGGAGGGCGTGGCGCTGACGTAGAGTCCCGCCATGTCCTCGCCCCTGCGCCTGCCGTCCATCGACGGCCTGCGCGCATTCGAAGCCGCCGCCCGCCTGGGCAGCTTCGAGCGCGCCGCCGAAGCCCTTCACGTCACCGCCAGCGCGGTGAGCAAGCGCGTGGCCACGGTGGAAGACCTGCTGGGCACGCCGCTGCTCAACCGCGCCGCGCGAACGCTCACGCTCACGCCCGCGGGCAAGGAATACCTGGCCCAGGTCAGCGCCGCCCTGGACCTGCTGTCCGCCATGCCGCAGCACCAGCGCGCGCAGCAGCAGGCGCGCCGCCTGCGCGTCAGCGCGCCGCCCACCTTCGCGCGCGAGGTGCTGGTGCCGCAACTCGAATCGTTCACCCTGGCCCACCCCGAGGTGGAGCTCGAGGTGGTGCTGTCGATCCCCTTCCTCGACGTCTCGGGCACCGAGGCCGACGTGGAGGTGCGCCATGGCGACGGCGACGCCGCGCACGGCACGCCGCTGATGGACGACGTGGTGCTCCCCATGGCGGCGCCCGCGTTGCTGGCGCGCCTGCCGCCGCTGCGCGTGCCGGCCGATCTGGCCCACGCCCCGCTGCTGCGCACGCCGCTGGAACCCTGGGCGCCCTGGTGGCGCGCCGCCGGACTGGACTGGGCCGAGCCCGCCCAGGGCCCGCGCTTCATCGACCTGGGGCTCACGCTGGAGGCCACGGTGAGCGGCCAGGGCGTGGGCCTGATGCGCCCAAGCCTGGCCAGACGCTGGATCGGCTATGGCCTGCTGCAGCCGCTGTTCGACCTGAGCGTGCGGCCCGCCACCCGTTACCACGTGCTGCCGCACGCCGCCGACGAGGCCGCCGAAGCCTTCGTGGCCTGGCTGGCCGAGGTCAGCGCGCGGGTCGCCCGCGAGGGGCTGCTGGCCGTCTCGGAAGCGCTTTCGCGCCGGGCCTGAAAAACTTTCCACGCACCGAGGCGCGGCCGCCCGTAGCATCGCCGCGACCGAACGAGAACACCCGGAGACTCCCCCATGCCCGTGATCACCAACATCGAAGACCTGCGCGTGCTGGCCGAGAAGCGCGTGCCGCGCATGTTCTACGACTACGCCGACTCCGGCTCGTGGACCGAAGGCACCTACCGCGCCAACGAGGCCGACTTTCAATCCATCAAGCTGCGCCAGCGCGTGGCGGTGAACATGGAGAACCGCACGCTGCGCACCGAGATGGCCGGGCAGCCGACGGCGATGCCGGTGGCCATTGCGCCGACCGGACTCACCGGCATGCAGCACGCCGACGGCGAGATCCTCGCGGCGCGCGCGGCCGAGAAATTCGGCATCCCGTTCACGCTGTCGACGATGAGCATCTGCTCCATCGAAGACATTCGCGCCCACACCAAATCGCCGTTCTGGTTCCAGCTCTACTGGATGCGCGACCGCGATTTCATGGACCGCCTGATGGACCGCGCCAAGGCCGCCGGCGTCTCGGCGCTGATGCTCACGCTCGACCTGCAGGTGATCGGCCAGCGCCACAAGGACGTCAAGAACGGCCTCACGGCCCCCCCGAAGCCGACGCTTGCGAACATCTTCAACCTGATGACCAAGCCGCGCTGGTGCCTGGGCATGGCGGCTACCCACCGCCACGGCTTCGGCAACTTGATCGGCCACGCAAAAGGCGTGAGCGACATGAGTTCACTGAGCGCCTGGACCCGCGAGCAGTTCGACCCCAAGCTCGACTGGAACGACGTCGAGTGGATCAAGAAACGTTGGGGCGGCAAGCTGATCCTGAAAGGCATCATGGATGCCGAAGACGCGCGCCTCGCGGCAGACAGCGGCGCCGACGCGATGGTCGTCTCCAACCACGGCGGCCGCCAGCTCGACGGCGCGCCGTCTTCGATCTCGGCCCTGCCCGCCATCGCCTCCGAAGTGGGCTCGCGCATCGAGGTGTGGATGGACGGCGGCATCCGCTCCGGGCAAGACGTGCTCAAGGCCGTGGCCCTGGGCGCCAAAGGCACGCTGATAGGCCGCTCGTTCCTCTACGGCCTGGGCGCGATGGGCGAGGCCGGCGTGACGAAGACCCTCGAGATCATCGCCAAGGAACTCGACATCACGATGGCGTTTTGCGGGCACACCGACATCCGCGCCGTCGACAGGAACATCCTGCTGCCCGGCACATTGCCGGCCTGACGCGCTGCGCCTCACGCCGACATCTGTTCAGGCGCCTCTGCGGGAGCAGATTGCACGAACGGCGTCTTGAAATTGCCGCCCGCGCAGATCACGCGCGGGTCGCTGGGCCGCGTTGCGTCAAGCTGGAAGTTGAGGCGTTGTCTGACAAGCAACTCAGGCATGGCCCACGTTGCAAGGCCGGCCTGTCTGACATGGTTTCGCACCACGCAAACATAAATTTGCAGGCACTTGCAGACGTCACCCCCGTGCCGTTTTAGCGAGCCCTTCGAATCCAACAAACCTGCGAGGTCGCTCACCATGAAACCCATCTACAAGCTCTTGCTCGCTTCTGCACCCATGTTTCTCGTAGCCGCTTGCGGCGGTGGGGACGACAGCATTGACGACCGTATCGACGTCGCCGATCCGAAGGTCCGCTTCATCCATGCCATTCCGGCAGGCCCGGCCGTCGATCTCTTCCGCAACACCACCATCGCGGGCGGCGTGACCAACGTGAACTACCAGTACGCATCGAAGTATTTCGTGGTCGACACCGCGCCGGCCGACTACACCGTCAAGACGACGGTCGGCGGCACACAGCTGGGCACGATCAACTTCAACCCGACCCGAGGCGACAAGTTCACCCTGATTGCGGTGCCGGGCGAAGCGACCACGCCGAACCTGCTGTTCATCGCCGACCCGTACGACAAGGAGCTGACAGCCACCAACGGCCGCGTGCGCGTCGTCAACGGCTCGTTCAATGCGATGAACGTGGACGTCTATCTCACCAACACCAACGTCGACATCGCCACCGTCGGCCCGAACTTCGCTGCGGCCGCGTACAAGACTTCGGTGCCGACGTCGGGTTCCAACTCCATCGATTTCACTGCAGGCAGCTACCAGCTGCGCATCACCACAGCCGGCACGAAGAACGTGATCTTCTCTGCGCCGCTGCAGGTACAGACCAATGCCGACCTGCTGCTGCTGACGCTGCCCAACAGCATCACGGCGAATGACGTAAAGGTGCTGGAGGTGATCGCCGACAGCGGCCAGCCGAGTACGGAAATCATCACCCAACCGTAAGCGGTTCTGTTTGACCGGCTGCCTGCCTCGGCGGGTGGCCGGCCGCTCTAGATCGACATGCGTGCTCGCACGCCCTCGGCTTCCATGTTGCCGCCCAGACCGCGCTGCACGATCTCGCCGCGCTCCATCACGAGGTACTGGTCGGCCAGCTCGGCGGCGAAATCGTAGAACTGCTCGACCAGCACGATGGCCATCGTCTTGCGATCGGCCAGCATGCGGATCACGCGGCCGATGTCTTTGATGATGCTCGGCTGGATGCCTTCGGTCGGCTCGTCGAGGATCAACAGCTTCGGGCCGGCCGCCAGCGCACGGGCAATCGCCAGCTGCTGCTGTTGCCCGCCCGACAGGTCACCGCCGCGGCGGTTGATCATCTGCTTGAGCACCGGGAAGAGGTCGAACAGCTCGGCCGGGATCGGCGTGCTGCCGCTCTTGTAGGCCAGGCCCATGCGCAGGTTTTCTTCGACGGTCAGGCGGCCGAATATCTCGCGGCCTTGCGGCACGTAGCCCACGCCTTTGCGCACGCGCTCGTACGGCGTGTCGTTGGTGATCGGCGAGCCGTCGAGGTGGATGCTGCCGGTCTTCACCGGCACCACGCCCATCAGGCTCTTGAGCAGCGTGGTCTTCCCCACGCCATTGCGGCCGAGCACGACGGTCACTTCACCGAGCTTGGCTTCGAACGACAGACCACGCAGGATGTGGGAGCCGCCGTAGTACTGGTTGATGCCTTCTACTTTCAGCATGCGCGGCGCTCCGTCATTCCCGCGCAGGCGGGAAACCAGCATCGCGGCACATCGTGGATTCCCGCCTGCGCGGGAATGACGAGCGTGTGTTCAGCGGCCAAGGTACACCTCCACCACCTTCTCATTCGCCTGTACGTCGGCCAGCGAACCTTCGGCCAGCACGCTGCCTTCGTGCAGCACCGTGACCTTCTTTGCCGGGTTGCCATGTGTCAGTTCGTGGATGAACTTCATGTCGTGTTCCACGACTACGAGCGAGTGATTGCCTTCGAGCGAGAGGAACAGTTCGGCAGTGCGTTCGGTCTCTTCGTCGGTCATGCCGGCCACCGGCTCATCGAGCAGCAGCAGCTTCGGGTCTTGCATCAGCAGCATGCCGATCTCCAGCCATTGCTTCTGGCCGTGCGAGAGCAGGCCGGCCACGCGTTGCGCGCTGTCCTTCAAATGAATCAGCGCCAGCATCGCGCCGATGCGGTCGAGTTGCTCACCGCTCAGGCGGAAGAACATCGACGCCTGCACACCGCGGTCGGCCTTGAGGGCCAGCTCGAGGTTCTCGAACACCGTGAGTTGCTCGAACACCGTGGGCTTCTGGAACTTGCGGCCGATGCCGATGGACGCGATCTCGTTCTCGCGCATGCGCAGCAGGTCGATGGTCGAACCGAAGAAGGCCTTGCCCAGGTCGGGCCGTGTCTTGCCGGTGATCACGTCCATCATGGTGGTCTTGCCGGCGCCGTTCGGGCCGATGATGCAACGCAGCTCGCCGGCGCTGATGCTCAGGCTCAACGCATTCAGCGCCTTGAAGCCATCGAAGCTGACCGTGATGTCATCGAGGTACAGGATCGCGCCGTGCGCCACATCCACCTCGCCCGGCTGCACCACGCGGCTGTAGCTGGTCTTGCGGCCACCCGATTCGCCAGCGTTGTGCTGGCGTTCTTCCAGCGCCTGGCGAATGCGCACGCCGGCTTGCATCAGTTCGGGGGTCATGCCTTCACCTCGCTCGTCTTTCCGCTGAGCTTCTTCACCAGCCCGATGATTCCCTGCGGCAGGAAGAGCGTGACCGCAATGAACAAGGCGCCCAGAAAGTACAGCCAAAACTCCGGGAAGGCCTGCGTGAACCAGCTCTTGGCGCCGTTGACGAAGAACGCGCCGACGATCGGCCCGATCAGCGTGCCGCGCCCGCCCACCGCCGCCCAGATGGCAATCTCGATGCTGGCACCCGGCGACATTTCACCGGGGTTGATGATGCCCACCTGCGGTACGTAGAGCGCGCCGGCAATGCCGCACATCACCGCCGAGATCACCCAGATCGACAGCTTGTACTTCAGCGGGTCGTAGCCGGTGAACATGACGCGGCTCTCTGCATCGCGAATGGCCTGCAACACGCGGCCGAACTTGCTGCTGACCAGCCAGCGCGCCAGCAGAAAGCTGCCAATCAGCGTGAGGCCGGTCAGCACGAAGAGCAGCATGCGCATCGACGGCGTGGCGATCGGCGTGCCCAGAATGCGCTTGAAATCGGTGAAGCCGTTGTTGCCGCCGAAGCCCGTCTCGTTGCGGAAGAACAGCAGCATCGCCGCATAGGTGAGTGCCTGCGTGATGATCGAGAAGTACACGCCCTTGATGCGCGAGCGGAAGGCGAAGAAGCCGAACACGAAGGCCAGCAGGCCCGGCACCAGCACGATGAGGCAGAGCGTGGCGATGAAGCTGTCGCTCGCCGCCCAATGCCAGGGCAGCGTCTTCCAGTCGAGGAAGACCATGAAGTCGGGCAGGTCGGACTGGTAGTTGCCATCACGCCCGATCTGGCGCATGAGGTACATGCCCATCGCGTAGCCGCCGAGCGCGAAGAACACGCCGTGGCCGAGCGAGAGGATGCCGGTGTAGCCCCAGATCAAGTCCATCGCCAGTGCGCAGATGGCATAGCACATGATCTTACCGACGAGGCTGATGGCGTAGTCGCTCAGGTGGAAGGCGCTGCCGGCCGGCACGGCCAGGTTGAGCAAAGGCGCGAGCACCAGAACGGCAGCGAGTGCCGCGAACACACCCGACCATGCTTTCGGCGTGAGCAGGCGCGTCGCCGGCGCCACAGTTGGAAGAGGCAAGACCGCGCTCATGCTTCAGCACTCCGGCCCTTCATCGCAAAGATGCCCTGCGGCCTCTTCTGGATGAACACCACGATGAACACCAGCACCATGATCTTGGCCAGCACTGCCCCTTGCCAGCCTTCGAGCAGCTTGTTCAAGATGCCCAGGCCGAGTGCGGCGTACACCGTGCCGGCCAGTTGTCCCACTCCACCCAAGACCACCACCATGAACGAGTCGACGATGTAGCCCTGCCCGAGGTCGGGGCCCACGTTGCCCACCTGCGACAGCGCACAGCCCGCCAACCCGGCGATGCCGGAGCCCAGCGCGAAGGCATAGGTGTCGATGCGCGCGGTGTTCACGCCAACACACGCTGCCATCTTGCGGTTCTGCGTGACGCCGCGCACGAACAAGCCGAGCCGCGTGCGCGCGATCAGCAGCGACACACCTGCCAGCACCAGGCCCGCGAACACGACGATCGCGATGCGGTTGTAGGGCAGCGTCAGGTTGCTCAGCACGTCGACCCCACCCGAGAGCCAGGCCGGGTTTTCCACCTGCACGTTCTGCGCGCCGAAGAGGGAGCGCACGCCTTGCATGAGCACGAGGCTGATGCCCCATGTGGCCAGCAGCGTCTCGAGCGGCCGGCCGTAGAGCCAGCGGATCACGCTGCGCTCCAGCGCGGCACCCACCAGTGCGGCGGCGAAGAACGAAGCCGGTATCGCGAGCAGGATGTACCAGTCGAACACGCCCGGCATGTAGGCCTTGAACAGGTTCTGCACCACGTAGGTGGCGTAGGCGCCGATCATCATCAGCTCGCCGTGCGCCATGTTGATCACGCCCATCAGGCCGTAGGTGATGGCCAGGCCCAGCGCCACCAGCAGCAGGATGCTGCCCAGGCTCGCGCCGGTGAACATCACGCCCAGCCGCTCACCCCAGGCGAGGCGTGCATCGATGGCCTTGAGCGCGATCTCGAGCTGGCTGCGCACCGCCACATCGGACTCGCCGCCTTCGGCAGCGGGCTTCAAGCGATCGAGCAGCAGCGTCTTGGTGGCCGGCGTCAGGCTCTCGGCCAGCGAGCGCGCGGCATCGAGCCGCTTGGCCACGTCGGCCGACGACACCAGCACGGCGGCGCGCACCTGCGTGAGCTGCGTCTTCAGCGAGGCATCGGCCTCGGTCGCCAGCGCCTTCTCGATCAGCGGCAGGCGCGTCTCGTCGGCCTCTTCCTTCAAGGCCTTGATCGCCGCCCGGCGCTCGGCCAGGTCGGTAGAAAACAGTTTGAGTGCCGCCAACGTGCCCTCGATCTCGCGGCGAATCTGGTTGCTGTTGATCACGTCTTCGGCACCGGCGGGCAGCGCCACCTCGGCGCCGGTGGCTGCGTCGCGCGTCTTGCCGTCATGCACCACGAAAGCCGCATCGGCAGTGAACTTCACTTCGTCGTCGAGCACCGACTGCAGAAACTTCGCCAGGCCTTCGTCGCCACGTGTCAGCGAGGCCGTCAGGGCCGTGATGCGTTCGTCGTTCTCGCCCTTGACCAGGGCCAGCGCTTGCTCGCGCGTCAGCGCCTGGGCGCTTGCGGCGGCGCCCAGGGCGCACAGCAACAGCAAGCTTCGACACACAACATTCAACCAGCGTGCAAGCATCAATCCCGCTCCGTCATTCCCGCGCAGACGGGAATCCAGGCTCTCGGCACCTCGTGGATTCCCGCCTGCGCGGGAATGACGAGGCCGAGGCCTTCCAAATCGAACAACCGGGGTGACACGCGCACCCCGGTTGTCTCGGTCAACTCAGTAACTCAAGGCGTTACTTTTTTTCCGGTTCATCTTTTTTCTTGTCGTTGCCTTCGATGTACGGGCTCCACGGCTTGGCCTTCACCGGGGCGGGGGTCTTCCACACCACGTTGAACTGGCCGTCGGCCTTCACTTCGCCGATGAACACCGGCTTGTGCAGGTGGTGGTTCTTCGGGTCCATGGTCGAGATGAAGCCGCCCGGTGCCGGGTAGGTCTGGCCGGCCATCGCAGCGATCACCTTGTCGGTGTCGGTGCTGCCGGCCTTCTTGACCGCTTGCGCCCACATGTGGATGCCGATGTAGGTGGCTTCCATCGGGTCATTGGTCAGCGGCTTGTCGGCGCCCGGCAGCTTCTTCGCCTTGGCGTACTCGGCCCATTGCTTCTTGAACGCGTCGTTCGTCGGGTTCTTGATCGACATGAAGTAGTTCCATGCGGCCAAGTGGCCCACCAGCGGCTTGGTGTCCACGCCGCGCAGCTCTTCTTCACCGACCGAGAAGGCCACCACCGGCACGTCGGTCGCCTTCAGGCCCTGGTTGCCCAGTTCCTTGTCGAAGGGAACGTTCGAGTCGCCGTTGATCGTGGAGATCACCGCGGTCTTGCCACCGGCGGCGAACTTCTTCACGTCAGCCACGATGGTTTGGTAGTCGCTGTGGCCGAACGGGGTGTACTTCTCGTCGATGTCTTTGTCGGCCACGCCCTTGCTCTTCAAGAAGGCGCGCAGGATCTTGTTGGTGGTGCGCGGGTACACGTAGTCGGTGCCCAGCAGCACGAAGCGCTTGGCGCCGCCACCGGCCTTGCTCATCAGGTATTCGACGGCCGGAATGGCTTGCTGGTTGGGCGCAGCGCCGGTGTAGAACACGTTCTTGCTGAGTTCTTCACCCTCGTACTGCACGGGGTAGAACAGCAGGCCGTTGAGTTCTTCGACGACCGGCAGCACGCTCTTGCGCGACACGCTGGTCCAGCAGCCGAACATCACGGCCACTTTGTCTTGCGAGATCAGCTGCTTGGCCTTCTCGGCGAACAGCGGCCAGTTCGAAGCCGGGTCGACGACCACGGGCTCGAGCTGCTTGCCGAGCACGCCGCCCTTGGCGTTGATTTCGGCGATGGTCATCAGCGCCGTGTCCTTCAACACGGTTTCGGAGATGGCCATGGTGCCCGACAGCGAGTGCAGAACGCCGACCTTGATGGTGTCGGCAGCCTGGGCGAACAACGGCATGCCAACGGCGGCGACGCCAAGCGCCACGGCGCTCAGAGACTTCGCGAAATGGCGACGGGTGTTTTTCATGAACGAACGCTCCTGGGGGTGTGGTGAAAGGCTTTCGCCCTGTGTCTGACGTGAACAGCCGCAGGTTAAGCAGCGCCCCCGGATCGGCAAATACGACAGAAGGCGTAGGCCCCTGCGACCGGCGATCCGAACTAGGGGTTGCCCCGACCGGCCCGGCGCCGAAGAATCAGGGCACAAGGCAAAGGGAGTCAGGCATGCGCTTCAAGTCAACCGTCGTCGGTGGCTACCGGGTTCTGGCGGTCTCGGGCGTAAACACCATCTCGTTCGCCATCGATTCGGCCCAGGCCGACACCCAGGGCCTGCTGGGTTTTGCGGTGGAGCGCGAAGACCCGCTGGAGAACGAGCGCTACTACATGCGCGGCTTCAAGGTCTTCCCGTCGGTGATCCCGAACCCCGACAAAGACACCGAGGTCAGCACCTTTGACCACCCGGTGCAGAGCTTCGTGTGGGACGACTTCACCGGCAAGCCCGGCCGCACCTACCACTACTACTTTCACCCGCTCAAGGGCGTGCCGAAGAAGCTCGACCGCAAGGCCAAGCCGATCAAGATCACCGTTCGCACCGAGCCGCAGTTCAAGGCCAGCGAGGAGCACGACGTCTTCTTCAACCGCGGCGTGGCCAGCAGCCAGGCCTATGCGCGCCAGTTCGACAACAAGCGGCCCGACGACCCCACGCTCTCGCCCGCGCAGCAGCAGGCCGCGCTGCAGTGGCTGAGCCGCGAGCTTGACGACGCCCTGCTCAAGTTCATCCAGCAAGCCAAGGCCGGCGACACGCTGCTGGGCTGCTTCTATGAGTTCCGCTACCTGCCGGTGCTCGAAGCCTTCAAGGCCGCGCTCGACCGCGGCGTGGCCGTCAAGCTCATCGTCGACGGCAAGGTCAACCAGTCCACCGACAAAGACGGCTTTCACGAGAGCTTTCCGCGCGAAGAGAACCTGCGCACCATCGCGCTGGCCAAGATCCCGCTGAAGAACGTGCTGCTGCGCGAGGCGCGCGCCAGCGACATCCAGCACAACAAGTTCATGGTGCTGCTGAAGGGCGCCGCCGCCAAGCCCACCGCGGTGTGGACGGGCTCCACCAACCTCTCGATGGGCGGCATCCATGGCCAGACCAACGTCGGCCACTGGGTGCGCAACCCCGCATTGGCCGCACAGTTTCGCGACTACTGGAACGTGCTGAGCAGCGACCCCGGCGGCCAGAAAGCCGATGCGCGCAGCGATGTGCTGAAGAAGAACAAGCAGTTCAAGACAGACGTCGAGGCCTTGCTCGCCGCGCCGACCGACTGGCACAACATTCCATCGGGCATCACCCCCGTCTTCAGCCCACGCGCGGGCAGCGAGGTGCTGGACATGTACGCCGCGATGCTCGACGGCGCGCAAGACCTGTCCTGCGTCACGCTGGCCTTCGGCATCAACAAGCTGTTCAAGGAGCAGCTGAAGGACAACACGCCGCAGAGCCACCTGTCCTTCCTGCTGCTCGAAAAGCAGGACAAGCCCGACAAGAAGAGCAAGCTGCCGTTCATCCGCATCAACGCATCGAACAACGTGTACCAGGCCTGGGGTTCCTTCCTGCGCGAGCCGCTGCACCGGTGGGCCAAGGAAACGAGCGCGGGTGTGTTGCAGCTCAACACGCACGTGAGCTTCATCCACTCCAAGTTCATGCTGATGGACCCACTGGGGGCCGACCCGATCGTCGCCACCGGCTCGGCCAACTTCAGCGAAGCCTCGACCAATGACAACGACGAGAACATGCTGCTGATTCGCGGCAGCAAGCGCGTGGCCGACATCTACTTCACCGAGTTCAACCGGCTGTTCAACCACTACTACTTCCGCTCGGTGGTCGAAGCCACCACCCAGGCGCGCAAGGCCGGCGTGCCACCGCCGAAGGACGGCAGCCTGGAGCTCACCGAAGACGATGGCTGGCTGCAGAAATACGCACCCGGCAAGCTGCGCTTCAAGCGCGTGCAGCTCTTCGTCAAGATGAAGGGCGCCTGAAGCGAGACTTTTTCGAGCGTCACGGCGCCTTCACCAAGCCGAGCGGGGCCGTCGCCTATTGCCGGCATGCAACCATAGCGGCCATGACTTCGCAGCCGCCCCGTTTCTCGGCTCGCCGACTGGGCGTGCTGACCTTGATCCTCCTGGCCTTTCTCGGCTTCCAACTCGGCTGCACCACGCTCGACGAAAAGCAGCGCGAGTGGATCTTCCAACCCAGCGACCGCAGCTGGTACGGCGGCCTGGCCGCCGCCGAGGGCATGGACGACGCGTGGATCACCTTCCAGTCGCATGCCGCCGGCTACCAGGGCAACGCCGTCAAGCTGCACGGGCTGTGGCTGCCGCAGGCCGATGCCACCGCCCCCGTGCTGCTCTACCTGCACGGCGCGCGCTGGGACGTGCGCGGCAGCGCCATGCGCATGCGCCGCATGCACGAGCTGGGCTTTTCGGTGCTGGGCATCGACTACCGCGGCTTCGGCCGCAGCAGCGCCGTGCTGCCTTCGGAAAACCTCGCCGCCGAAGACGCGCGCGCAGCATGGGCGTGGCTGGCACAGCAGCGCCCGAAGGCACGGCGCTTCATCTTCGGCCACTCGCTGGGCGGCGCCATCGCCGTCGAGCTGGCCACCGAGGTGACCGACGAGGCCGGGCTGATCGTCGAAGGCACCTTCACGTCGATCCCCGACGTGGTGGCCACCTTCCGCTGGGGCTGGCTGCCCGTGTCACCCTTGATCACGCAGCGCTTCGACTCCGCGTCGCGCATTGCCGGCGTGGGCTCGCCGGTGCTGGTGGTGCATGGCAGTGACGACACGCTGATCCTCCCCGCCCTCGGGCAGGCGCTGTTCGAGCGAGCACGCGAGCCCAAGCGCTTCATGCTGGTCGAGGGCGGTTCGCACCACAACACCAACGACGTCGGTCAGCCGCAGTACCGGCAGGCCCTGGCAGAGCTGTTCGGCGTGGGCCGCATGCCGTAGCGGCTCACACGATGTGCAGCCTCTACCGCACCGCCAGCGAATAGCGGGTTTCGGTCTTGGCGATGTTGTACACACCGAAGTCGCAGCTGTAGATCGTCCATGCTTGCGACGGGTCGGCCGCGTTCGTGGTCGAAGTCCAGTAATAGTCGGACACGATGAAGTTGCCGAAGATCACCGGGCCCGTCACGGCACCGGTGCCCTGGTACTGGCCGTCCAGATACGAGGCCTGCGGGAATGTGGGCGCGCGGTCGGACAGGCTCAGCATCTCGCTGCGATTGGGCATGCGCCACTGGCCTGCCGTCGAGCCGTCCGTCAGGCCGCACTGGCCGCTGTCCAAACCGTTCACGGCCGCCAACGCGCCGGCCCAGGGCTGGTTGATGCAATCGGCTTGCTTCAGCCACGTGAGGCCCGTGACGGTGTCGGCCAAGGTGCCGTCACCGTTGTCGATGAAACGCGACGCGGTGAGAGGCGCGCCGAGCTGGAGGCTTGCGTCATCGCGAACGCCAAACGATCCACCGCCCACGCCGGCATAGACACCGGTCGCCAGAGGCTGCACGCTGCCGGCCACGCCAGACTTCACGGCCCACAGCGAGTTGGCCACCGTGGCCTTGGTGTTTCCAAAGCCGCCGTCTCCCGCGTCGGCCCCATTGATCCAGCGGCCGTCGGTGAAGCGGATGGCCATGGCATGGACCGTCAAGGCCATGTAGGTGGTCGACGTCCAATAGGCCGCGCCGAGATCGATGTGGACGAACGGGCTGGCCGCAGCAACCGCCGGGCTGCTGCGAGACACGTCGACCAGGCTTTCGAGTTCGTTGGCGTTGGGCATGCGCCATTGGCCTGCCGCCGACCCGTCCGTCAACCCGCAGGCGCCGCTGGCCAACTGGCTGGCGGCCGTCAGTGCGGTGGCCCATGCCATCGGGCTCATGCACCCCGCGTCCTTCAACCAGACGAGGCCGGTGAGGTGATCGGTGACCGTGCCATCGGTGTTGTCGGTGAAGCGCGTGGCGGGCCACGCCACACCCGCATGGGCTGAAGCATCGTCTCCGCTCGCATAGCTGGTGGCCTGGCCGGTGCGAGGCAGGTCGGCCACCCGGTCACCGGCCCGCAAGGCGGTGAAGTTCACCGCCGTCACGTCGTGCGACGGCAGAGACGGGAAACGGATGACGGTTCGGTACAACCCGTTGAAGTCGAACTTGGTCACAACGCCTGCGGAGTCGCCGACCGCGGGCTGAAACGCCAGCCCTGCCTTTTGTGCATAGATCGCATAGTCGGCGTTGTTGACGGTGTCCAGGCCCGTCACCGAGTACATGCCACTGGCATTGGTGGTGGTCGTGACCGTGGTGTTGGTGTTGTGGTGAAACACACTGACCGTGACGCCCGGCACCGGTACGCCGGCCCTGTCGACCACAACGCCGGACACCGTGGCCAGCACCGGAGCACCGCCGCCGGCCGTTGAGGTTCCGCTGCTGCCGCCGTCGCTGCCGCAAGCGCCCAGCAAGGCCAGGCCGAGGGCCGCCGTGAACAATCTGGTCTGATGCATCGCTGTCCTGTTCGCCGGTGGGTGCTTCCGTGTCAAGCCTGGAAGACGACTTCACGTATATCGACTGGCGAGCCCCGGCGCTTGACCGACTTGTTCACGGTCTTGGCGTATTCAGCGCAGCCGATTCTTCGCGCCAGCGCGCAGAACCGCAAATCGGCCACTCCATCCGGCAATTGGTCGCCACACCCCGCTCGCCGCACGGCCTGTCCCTAAGATGCCGCCATGTCTGCTCCAGGTGCCCTGCCCCCACGCGAATCTGCCAGCGACCGCCGCCTCTGGTTCACCTATGGCGGCGCATGCCTGCTGGCCTGGCTGCTCTATGTGCTGGCCGGCGCCGAATTCCAGCGCGGGTTGTGGCAGCTGTGGGAGGCCGTCTACCAGGCCACGCTGAGCCTGTGGCCGCCCATGTTGCTGGGCATCGCGGTCTACCCCTGGGTGCGGATGCTGCAGCGCGGCGAGTTCTCGTCGGCCGGCATCGCCGTGCTTCACACCGTGGCGGCCCTGGTGTTCGGCCTGCTGTGGCAGCTCTGCGAATTCACGAGTTCGTGGCTGCTGTTCGGCAGCGAGCACGCCTCGGCCGTGCTGATGCAGACGGTGCTGTGGCGCGCGATCTGGGGCGTGGTGGTCTACGCCGCCATCGCCACCGGCTTCACGGCCCTGCTGCAAACGCGCCGTGCGCGGGCTGCCGCACTGGCCGCGGCGCAGGCCGAATCGGCGCTCGCACGCGCCGAGCTGGCAGCCATCAGCGGCAAGCTGAACCCGCACTTCCTCTTCAACACGCTGAACTCGCTGATCGCGTTGACGCGCAAGGACGCACAGGCCGCCGAGGCCGCGCTGATGCGCTTCTCGGGCATGCTGCGCTACGTGCTGGACAGCAAGCGCAGCGCGGCCGACCGCGTGTCGCTGGCCGACGAAGTGGAGTTCGTTCGCGACTACCTGGCGCTGGAAAGCCTGCGCCTCGGCTCGCGCCTGCACATCGACTGGCAGCTCGACCCGGCCACGCTGCAAGACGAGATTCCGCCGCTGACGCTGCAGCCGCTGGTCGAGAACAGCGTGCTGCATGGCGTGGCACCGCGCCTGAAGGGCGGGATCATCAGCATCCGCAGCGGCCACAACGCGATGAACCAGGGCCTGGAACTCAGCGTCGAAGACGACGGCCCCGGCTGCGACCCGGCCCAGCTCGACGAACGTGCCGGCAGCGTGCGGCGCGGCATCGGCCTGGCAGCCCTGCAACGCCGCTTCGCCATCGACTACGACGGCCGCGCCCGGCTGAATGTGCGCACGGCCCCGGGAGCGGGCTTTCGCGTGGACCTGTGGATTCCGCAATGAACAAAGGCGCCGCACGGCCGCCCGAAGGGGCCGGCTCCCGCCTGGCGGGACCGCACGAAGTGCGTAGGGAGCACACATGAAAACCACTGTCTTGATCGCCGAAGACGAACCCTTGGCCGCTGAAGCGCTGGCCGAGTGGGTGGTGCAGATGCCGCAGCTTTCGCTGGTGGCCACCTGTGCCGACGGAGAGAGTGCGCTCGCGCAGATCCGCGCGCTGCGCCCCGAGCTGGTGTTGATGGACATCCACATGCCCGGCCTCACCGGCCTGCAGGTGCTGAAGGCGCTGGCCGAAGACGACGCGCAACCGGCCGTGATCTTCACCACGGCGTACGACGAGCACGCCATCACCGCGTTCGAACTCCACGCCGTCGACTACCTGCTGAAGCCCTTCTCGCGCGAGCGCTTCGTCGAGGCGGTGGAGCACGCCGTGCAGTCGGGCCCGCCTTCGCTGGGTGCCACGGTCGACGCATTGCAGGCACCCGCCGGCGAGCCGCTCACACGCGTGCTGGTGCGCGACCAGGGCAAGATCTTTCCGCTGAACGTCGACACCATCGAGTACCTGCGCTCCGACAACAAGTACACCGCGCTGGTGAGCAAGGGCCGCAGCTTCCTCGTGCGCCTGCCGATCAACAGCTTCGAGCAGCGGCTCGACCCCTCGCGCTTCTTGCGGCTGCACCGCAGCTGCATCGTCAACCTCGATTTCGTCGACTCGATGACGCCCGACGAGAACTCCCAGCTCGTCGTGCAGATGCGCGACGGCGCCCGCATGACGGCCACCCGCGAGATCTCCAAGAAGCTGAGGGACCAATCGATATGAAAACCCTTCACCGTTGCTTCGCCTTGGCCGCACTCGCGCTGACGGCGGCAAGCACGCCCGCACAAACACAAACGCAAACGCAAGCGCAAATCAACGCACAGGCACAGGCGCCTACGCCCGAGGGCAAGCTGTATGCGCCCGGCGCCTTCGACCGGCTCGAAGTGGACGGCTCGGCCCTGATCAAGCTCACCCAGGGCGAGCGCGATCAGGTCTTCATCAGCGGCGACGCCGACGTGCAGGACGCGGTGGACGTTGAGCTGTCGAACCGCAGGCTGCGCATCAGCCCGGCGGGTGGCTGGAAGTTCTGGAACAACGGCCGCATGAAGATCGAAGTGCAGATGCGCCAGCTCAGCCGGCTGAGCCTGTCGGGCACCAGCGACCTGCGCGCGTCAGGGCCGATCCGCGCCGAGCAGCTGGCGATCAGCATCTCGGGTGCGGGCCTGGCGCGCTTCGACGATCTCCACGTGGAGCAACTGAGGTTCGACATCTCCGGCGCCGGCGACGGCCAGCTCGCCGGCAAGGTCGAAGAGCTCAAGCTGAACATCTCCGGCAAGGGCAAGCTCGCGGCCGAGCAACTGCGCACCGAGAACGCCGTGGTGTCGATCAGCGGCGTGGGCAATGCCGCGCTGTGGGTCACCGACAACCTGCGCGTCAGCATCTCGGGCGTGGGCACCGTCGACTACTGGGGGCAGCCCGAAGTCAAACGCTCGACCTCGGGCCTGGGCTCGGTCAACAGCCGCGGCGAGAAGCACTGAGGCCCGCGCCGCGAGATGCCACCGCATCGAGGCGCGACAGCACCGATTTGATTCAGCGCACCGTGGCGAGGTGGGCGTGGCCCGCAGCGGCCTGGCGAACCTCGGGTTCGTCGTAGACGGCTTCGCCGCCTGCGTCAGGCACCAGGCCGCCGGACTGCGCGAAGCTCGATTCGTCGGCCGTCTGCGACACGGCTTCGGCTGAGGCGCCGATGTGGTCGAGCGGCACGCTCTCGTCGAGCCAGGCGCCGCCCGCCGCCACGGCAGACAGCAGCAGGGCAACGGCAAGGCCGAAGGTCTTCACGCGGTGGGCTCGTTCGATTTCCATGTCGGTTTCCTTCTTGAGGATGGGAGCGCCTCAGGCAACGCGTCTGCGGGCCGATGCTCCGAAGCGGATGGTCGTGGTGCGATGTTTCGTTTTCACTTCGACATTGGCTCGCCAGGTTTCATTCGTTGCGCGAAGAATGGTTCTAGGGGGTTCAACCCCGCACCAGCACCGGCAAGCACGCGCGGCTATGGTTCGACTCATGAGTTCACCCGCCCCTTCCCTCACCTCCACCGCCTCGTCCGACGATTTGCCCGTGCCGGCGCAGGCGATCCTGCTGCTCGCGCTGGCAGCCTTTGCCAGCGGTGTCTCGCTGCGCATCACCGACCCGCTGCTGCCCCGCCTGGCCACCGAGTTCGGCGTGTCGCTCGGCAGCGCGTCGTTCGTGGTCACGGCCTTCTCGGTCGCCTACGGCTTCTCGCAGCTGCTGTTCGGGCCGCTGGGCGACCGCTACGGCAAGTACGTCGTCGTCGCCTGGGCCTGCGTGGCCTCGGCACTCACCTCGCTGGCCTGCGGGCTGGCACCGAACTTCGAATCGCTGATCGTCGCGCGCCTGCTGTCCGGCGCCACGGCGGCCGCGGTCATCCCGCTGTCGATGGCGTGGATCGGCGACGTGGTGCCCTATGCCATCCGCCAGCCGGTGATTGCGCGCTTTCTGGTCGGCCAGATCATGGGCCTGTCGACCGGCGTGCTGGTCGGCGGCCTGGCGGCCGACCACCTGGGCCGGCACTGGCCGTTCATCTGCATCAGCGCGATCTTCCTGGGCATCAGCATCGCGCTGCTGTCGCTCAACAAGCGCCTGCCGGCGCAGGCCAAGCTCACCTCGCGCGCCGAAGGGCACGTGGTCCAGCGCACGGTGGCCGAGTTCGGCGCGGTGCTGGCCAAGCCCTGGGCCCGCGTGGTGCTGCTCACGGTGTTTCTCGAAGGCGGTTTTCTCTATGGCTGCTTCGCGTTCATCGCCACACACCTGCATGCCCGGTTCGCGATCTCGCTGGCATCGGCGGGCCTGCTGGTGATGCTGTTCGGCATGGGTGGCCTGCTGTTCGCCGGCAGCTCGAAGTGGATGGTGCAGCGCCTGGGCGAAGCCGGCATGGCGGCGTGGGGCGGCGGGCTGATGGCGGCGTCGCTGGCACTGGTGGCTTTCGGCCCAGCGTGGTGGTGGTCGATCCCCGGCTGCTTTGTCGCCGGGTTGGGTTTCTACATGCTGCACAACACGCTGCAGACCAACGCCACGCAAATGGCGCCCGAACGGCGCGGTGCGGCGGTGGCGTCATTCGCCTCGCTGTTCTACATGGGCCAGACGGCGGGCGTGTGGGCCGCCGGCATGCTGATCGGCACCGCCGGCTCAAACGTCGTCATCGGGCTGGGCGCCATCGGCGTGCTAGCGGTGGGTTTTGGTTTCAGCCACCTGCGCACGCACTCACCGCACGCGCATCGCGGCGCATGAGCCTGCTCGGCAGCGCAGGCCCACACACTTCAGTCGGAGTAGGAATGCCAGTCACCCAGCACCCCCTCCACAGATCCGTACGTGCGGGACTACCGCATACGGCTCCTGCCTTGGGTCGTGACGATCAAACGCTGGTTCGGGTAAGGGTGGCATATGC